>Ga0233425_10000451_pt1 | contig 107711 bp, 114 predicted proteins | sample Watercolumn_Towu_2_FD_181712 | JGI IMG/M metagenome (GOLD analysis project Ga0233425, IMG submission 181712) | Freshwater microbial communities from Lake Towuti, South Sulawesi, Indonesia - Watercolumn_Towuti2014_140_MG | ecosystem: Environmental > Aquatic > Freshwater > Lake | place... | reverse complement strand
TCGCCAAATCAACGAAAAAGTCGGTGAAGTGACGATCAGCTTCCGGATTGTGAAAAATAGCGAGCCCATCAGCCTTGCAGAGGGAAGCTTCGCTTTTATGCGGCTAGTACTTCAGCAGCCTGTTAAGCATCATCAAAAAGTATGCGTTGTTTTTTACGGACACCCCGGAATATTCGTTTGGTCTAGTTTCACAGCCATTCAGAAAGCTCGACATGACGGCATCAAAGCTTACATGCTCCCTGCGGTTTCCTCACTGGACTGCATGTTTGCTGACATAGGCTTCGACCCCTCTCGACGTGGCTGTCAGATATTCGAAGCTACGGATTTTTTAACACGTACTAGAACACCAGACACCGACGCCGCTGTTATAATTTTTCAACTGGGCGCAGTGGGGGATATGGGATTCAGATTTCGTGGATATGATCAACGAAATATGCCGGTATTCGTTGAGTACCTAGAGAGTTTCTATGGTGCTGACCACGAAGTAATTCTCTATCAAGCGGCACAGTATCCTGTTTGCGATCCTATTGTACAGAAAGTTGCGATAAGGGATATCGTTGCCGCAAAGCCTACAGGCATCACGACTCTATATATTCCGCCGAAGACGATACCCGCGATAAATGCAGAGATGCTCAGTCGCCTCGGACTTGGGAAGCCCGCGTGAAAAAACGAGTGGGATTTCCCGCTGAAGCAGATTTGTTCTGGATGGCCCGGTCGCCCGATTTCCACTTTCGGTGAGGCAGTCGCTCAGCCTTCGCTCTGACCGCAATGCAAAGCCCACTGAGTCAAGGTGCATCACGTGGGCGTAACGCGCGTGGGCTATCAGTTGCTTCCTGATATTTGCTTCACGCGCACGGAAGGCAGCAACACTCCAGGCCCCGGCGCACGGAGGACAGTGCCCTGCACCTTCATCTGGTGACCAGTCAGCGAGCGCGCCTGGTCCAACGGCACGCCGACCAGTTCCCAACTTGCGTGCGCCTCAGTCTCCAGCATCACAATCGGGAACGGCTCGTTGCCTTTAATATGAATCTCGCCGACGAGCTCTTGTTTGTGCTCGGTTGCCGCTGTCGCGCAAGCCGCCAGACCAAGGGCCATCAGTGCCGAAATCAGGACCTTCCGCATCAAATTCGAATGTAAATGGGGCGGCGTGCGCCGCCCCTTGGCCATTATTGAATCACGACCGACAGCGTCGAGTTGGCCGGCACCTTGACCGTTTCGCTATACGTGCCATTCACCGCCTTGCGGACCACCGGCAGGCTGGCGTAGGGCTGGAGCGTCGCCGGCACCGATTGCGTCAGCGTGCGGCTGGCCACCAGCGCCTGCGGATCGATCACTGGCAGCGTGAAGCCACCTTCCGCGCGGGCCGGGAAACCAAAGCCGGTCGGGCTTGGCGGCTTCATCAACGCACCAGACGTCGCAGCAAAGCGGCGCAGCTGCTCGCCCAGGCTGGACGTCGGCACGGTCGCCTTGATCGAGGAGTCCAGCACTGCCACCGAGTCTGTGCTACTCACATTGTTCAGCAGGTGCTTGTAGAAGCTCAGCCCAAGCTGCCGGTCCAGGAAGCCGCCGAGTGAGCCGGACACCGAATAGCTGTCGCAGGCTGCGCCGAACGGGTCCCACGTCAGCAGGCTGCAGTTGTACGAGCCGGCCTTGTAGTTGATGTAGTTGGGGAAGCGTACGTCCCGAATCGCGTTGTAGGCCGGGTCGATCGACTGGCTCGCGAAGTCCTCCATCATCATCGCCGAGGCCTCTTCCAGCCACGTGCTGAAGGCATAGGCCGGGCCCTTCACCACGCCACGGCGGTAGAAGTTCTGCATGTGCATACCTTCGTGCGCCATGGTCAGCAGCATCGCTTTCATGCCCTCGGGGCCGCCCAGGTAGAGCGTCTCCGAGTCCAGATACAAGGACACCGACTGGTTACTCAGCGGTTCCGCGGCCGCCGTCAAGGCATTCCGGCCGTAGAAGTAGCCGACCATGCCAAACGGCTGGGTATTGTGATCGAAGTTCAGGATCACGATGTCGATCGGCTGGGCGACCGCGCCGCTGATGAGATCGCTGTACGCGTGCGGCCCCCAGACCGGGCCGCCGGTCTGCTTCAACATGTCGTAGATCTTGCCGCTCGGCACAAATCCGGCGTACAGCGCGTTGACGATTGCCGTGCTCACCTTGCTCGGGCTTGTCTCGGTGCTCTCGACCCAGAAGTTCACGGTCGTGCCATCCGACGCAGCATCGCTGCGGATCAGCGTCGCGGTGCGCTGCGTGTTGTCCTCGTGATAGAAGGTGCGGGTATCGCCTGGCGTGTAGGCGGCAGCGCGCAGCGGCGTGGCGCCGAACGAGGAATTGCTTGGGGCCGTGCCACGGGCGCCAGCTTTCGCTGCCCATCCATCGCGATTGAAGTCGGAGATACGGCGCTTGGCCTCGTTCGTACCGTCATCCCACTGGATGGCGCTCGCGGCAACCGTTGGGAAGTAGGACGAAGTCAGCGGGATCGTCGGCATGGTCTGGGCGCTGCCGGACTGGTTCGTGAACACGAGCGTCACGTCCTGGCCCTTGAGCCCCTCGATGCTGATCGGCATGTCGACGACGCCAGCCGTAGCATTAATGTTCTGCCAGACGCCCACGCCAGAGCCGGCATAGGTATTCGCATCCACGGCGGCACAGTTCGAGCAGGCCGGCGCTACGACGCTCGTCGGCTTGGCCACAGGCTCGGCAGGCGTCTGCGTGCCCGGGCCGGTCGGCGCCGTGGTGGCCGTCGTGGTGGATTGCGTGGCGGGCTCAGCGCCATCACCACCGCCGCCGCAAGCCGCCAGTACGGCCGACGTCAGCAGTGCCATTGCAAGAGACCCTCGGAACGACAAAGTGCGCGGGTTGCGCATGAGTATTTCTCCTTGTTTCGTTGGCCGCGACGCTTGATTTCGCGGCATCTGAATATCGGCAGAACTGCCGAATGCAACACCCCGCTTATGGGGGATAACCCTTACTCACGGAAGCCGCCGGAACCGGAGCATCGATGAGAAGCGCGCACAACGGCTTCACAAAAAAAAACGCCCTCACGAGGGAGGGCGGGGAGGAACGGGTCCATCTTGAGAGAGCTTCCTGTAGCGGGGCGCTACGGAAACCATCTTATGGTTGTTTCAGGCGTTGTAGCGCCCGAAAAGCTCAGGTATTTTGGGTGTCTTTCAAAGGTAGTGGGCCGATTGGGCGTGCCAGCAGGGTCGTGACCGCCCCGCTCACCTGCCAACCGCCCATTTCCGTCTCAAAAACACCGTGCACCAGGCGATCAAGGCAAACGATCTCGATGCCGTCCGCCTCCAGGGTGCCCAGAACATTGGCAACGGTGGTCGCTCGCGTGCCGTGGCGCTTGATCGTCGCCACGCCCTCGCCCAGGGCGATGCTGCATTCATTGGCCTTCATGCTGCCTCCTTGAGAAGTTGACGTTGATCGCGTGTCTTGCGGCCATGAAGCGCCGCCAGATCCTCGACAAAGGCATCGAGAAGCGTGTCCATATGCAGAAACGCCTCATCTTCCAATTCCGGCGTCGCCCAATCCAACCCGGCCTCCATGGCATCGCGCTTGTGGGCTACCATCTGGTCCTGGTAGACATCGATGCTTCCGGGCAGGTGGAAATACACCACCTTTAGCTGCCCTTTCCGGTTCCACCGCAGCGCGCGACGCATCGCCTGATACTCGATGCGCCACGTCCACGACCGGTCGTAGAAGAGGACATAGTCAGCGTTCGGCAGGTTGTACCCTGCCCTGCCAGATCCTTTGGTGCAGAGCAGGCCGGTGGCAGACCCGTTCACGAACCGCTTGTCCTTGTCGGCCACGCGCTTCGCTATCGGAATGCCGCCGTGGAACGGTACAGTCTCCACGCCCCGCGCCTTCAGTTGACCCGCGATCAGATCGATCACCCCCGGGTTTTCGGCAAACAGGATGGCCTGTTTTCCTTCGCCGGCGATGGCTTCCATTCGCTCAATCACGGCACGCTGCTTGCTGGTCAACTGCCCCAGCGCCCCAACGCCGTCCACCCCGTGCTGCGGGTAGTTGGCGGCGAAGTGCACGGCGCGGATGCGGGCGAGGATTGCGATCAGGTTGTTCGAGCGTCCGTCGGTACGACGGATATCCCGATACCATTCCGCAAACTCGTCGGCCGTGCGCAGGTACAGCGACAGATGACTCGGATCCCAATCCGTCTCAACCACCTCGACTGCCGGCGGATCGATCTGGATGTACCGGGCCACGTCGGGCTCGCAGACTAGCCGCCGCTTGATGTGCGGCGCCAGCATCTGCCGGTAGAGCGGCAGATTGCCGATCTTTGGCACTTCCCGCTTGGCGCCATCCTGCAGGCTCTCCGCGAACTCCCATGTCACCCATTCCAGCACGACGAAGTCATCGCGGAAGCGATCCACGCCGCGTTGAGCATGCTGCGCGGTCGCCAGCCATTGGCGATCCAGGTACCCGCGGCGGTAACCGTAGGGCTGAGCCGCCGTACCGTCACCGCCCGTAAAGGCGATCAGGCCAAAGACGTCACGGGGATAGTTCGCAATCGGGCTACCGGTCAGGATGAACCGCCGCCGCGCCGACAACTGCCAGAGCGCGCGGCTTTGGTCGCTGGTCGGGTTGGATAGGCGTTCGCCCTCGTCGGCCACCAAAAGGCCAATCCTGCGCCGTAGCTTGTGGGCATATGTGAGGCGCCGGGAAGCTTCCCGACACACCGGCATGCGCAAGCGCTCGTAGGCAATGAGATTGATCTGCCCCAGCTTCCCGAGTGCTTCCGGCGAGTCGATGACATGCACCGACTGCGGCGGCAGGATCTGCGCCAGTTCGGCACGCATTTCCGGGACCAGCCGCGACTCGACCACGATCAGGCCGTGCTTGACCCCTGACAGCAGGATCAAGCCCGCCGCGAGCCGCGATTTGCCGCAACCCTGTTCCCACGCCGCCACAGCACCACACGGCTTCTGCAGCAGCTCCACCAGGTCACTTTGTTGAAATTCCCAGTTTAGCCAGCGGTCGATACCCAGCGCCTGCATTCGGCGACGCAGCGCCAGGGCTTGCTGCGGATACTTCACCGACAAGCCTTCGTGCACGGTTTCCCAGGTCTGCTCTGACCTGCTGACGGCAAAGCGCCCCATCAGCTCGTCCAGCGTTAGCACGAACTGACTGCCGCCGGCGTGGTAGGCGTAGCGGCCGTCCGGCTGCCGCGCAAACGCCACGGTCTCGCCGGCCTTGATCACGGGGCTGCCCCACTTTGCCGCGTCCGCCACATGGCTTTTGAGGGCCACGCCGCAGATGATTTCCGCTGCGTTCACACCCGTCGTCCAGACCGTGTGTCGCAGCGGCGTAGCCTGGCGCGCGCTGCGCCGTAACCGTTTCGCGAAATGCTCGAGGAACCCCGGGGCCAGTTGCGGTACGCCGCCAGCATCGCGAATCAGCCGCAGCAAGCCATCCAGCGCCGCCATCGGGTCGTCCTGCACCAGATAGGCCTCGAGATCGAGGCGGCCGCTGCCGGCGTAGTGCATGCCTTGCGGCAGGCACTGGCCATCCAACGGCCGGATCCTGCAATCGAGGACACGGTTCAGCACCATTGCTTCGACGAAGCCGCACTCAAATCCCAGGACAATCCGGCGGCCATCATGGGCAATGCGTACCCGTTTCTGCGAGGTCACGGGGCGCGTAATGGCAGGGCCCGCGTCATCCAGCGTCTGGTGCCCTAATCGTGCCTCCCCGAAGATTCGATCATCGAGATTCAGGTCCAGCGCGGGCAAGGGAATGGTCAAATCGCTGTGCGGCTGGCGCACAACGCGGCCCATCCGATAGCGGCCAAAGACCGCAATGGACGTGTGCACCGTCGCGCCTTCCTCCCGGAAGGCCGAGGCCGGCAGGTCGAAGATGCCGACCACGCGGCGGGCGGCAGCAATGTGCGCGTCCCGGTGATCCAGAACGTTGACGAAACGGTCAACAAAACTCGTTGGCAAGAGCGCCACAACGAGTTGTGCCGCCTCCAGCGCCTGGGCCAGCGCATACTCATGGCTCAGAGCGCTGCTGTTCGGCCCGAACCTGCCCCAGGTCGTGCAACCGAACGGCTTCAGGTGCGGCGATTCCAGATGAATGGAGAACGGCGGATTGATGATCGCCACGTCAAAATGCCGTGGGTGGATCTCCTCCATGCCCGCCATGCGGAAGCTGCCTTCGAAGCCGGCGGCCTCGATGCACTGCTGCACTGCCGCGATCGCCGGTTCGTGCACGTCAACACCGTACAGACTGTGCTGCGCGGGATCGGCGTACTGCATCAGCCGCGCCGATCCGACCGAATTGTCCAACACCGTAAGTTTCCGGTCAGGACGCCACTTCTCAACGACACCCCACATGAGCCGCGCAATCGCGTCCGGGGTAAAGAACTGCGACAAATGCTTCTGCCGCGCAGCGTGCAGCTCGCCCATGTGGGCGATCTTCTCGGCTTGCGAGCCGAGGCTGACGATGGCCCGCAAGGGCTCGTACCAATGAGTCATAGGGATTCCAGAAAAGAAAATGCCCCGTCGAAGCGGGGCAAGGGAAAGGCGCCAGGCTGCTTACGCCGAGACATGCTCGGATGCTGGCTCGGACAGGTACTGAGCGACGAACGCCAGGAGGCGCTCGCCAAGCGATAGAGTGAACCGCAACTCCCAGTACTCGTTGTATTGCACGACATCGAGACCGGGGAACGTCCGCCGCTGTTGGGGCGCGAACGGCTCGCCGTGATCAAACTGGCGCAGGCAGCCGGCCAACGCCGGCTCGCCGGCGTCCTGCGCAAAGGCTGACAACGCCAACAAGGCCGCCCGCACTTCCGCATGCGCCTCCGCCGTGATGCGGCGCGACGGGCGCACGGCAGACGGCTCGGACGACGCATTGAGGCGCAGGCGCACGACCGTGGCAAACCGGCGCACCGCGTTCGGTGCGTCCAGCTCCAGCGCAGCGGCCAGCGTCTGTGCGACCTGACGGTACGCCAGCGCGCGGCCGTGGTGCTCGTACCGCTCAGCGAGCACCCGCCAGTACCGGTCCAGATCCGGCGTCTCTCCAGCACGGAGGGCTTCCCAGATGTTCGGGTAGCCGTTTACCGGGATGCGCGTCTCGTCAATGCTGACCGGAGCGCCTGCAATGCCAAACTCGTTGCCCGCCCGATCGATCAGACTTGCCACAAGGCGGCGAAGGAAGCGACGATAATCGCCAGCGTGGTCGGCATGCAACGGCACGATCAACGAATCCACGGCCGCCTGCGTCGCCAGCGAGCTGACCCGCGCAAACGCTTCAGCCGAGGCCGCCTGCGCCGCACGGAACGCCTCAACAAGCGCGTTGTACATCAGTGCCGCTCCTGCATGGCGTCCTGGCCGTACTCGCCAATGAAGAGCATCAGCGCCTCTGCCAGTTCATTGCAGAACTTGAACTCCCACTTGTCGTTGAACAAGGTGATGTCGAGTCCCGGCATTGCGATCTTCTCGCGCGAGACGTACTCCAGCTCGTATAGGTTGATGCCCCCCAGCTGCTTGGCCAGCAATGCATTGCCAGCTTTGCCCGCGAAAGTAGCGAGCCCCATCAGACAATCCGCCGTCGGCTGGGTGCTGTGATACCCCACCCTGCGCCGGCTCGACCTGTAGGACGTCTCGGTATAGACCGACTTCTTCAGCACCACGCCGGCCGCCGTACGCTTTACCTCAGCGTTGCGATGCAGGCCAAAGTTGCGCACGATCCGCGATGCGGCCTGACGGTAAGCCGTCGCCGCCCCGCCATCGCCCTTGTAATAGGCGGTGAGCGAAGCCCAGAGCTTGTCGAGGTCGGGGATTTCTCCCTTCTTCAGGGCTTCATGGATATCCAGGCCCGCACGCTCGTACTCGGCGCTATTGTCGATATCGAGCCGCGCGCCCGGGGGCGCAAACTCCTTGCGAGCCCGGCTGACGACGTTACCGGCCAAAGATTGGCAGAACTTCTCCAGTTCATTCTCTTGCCGGTACGCCGACCGGACGCCAACGGCGAAGAATGGTTCTTCGGTGCCGGTGCCGGCGAGCATGTCACGCTCGAAGTTGGCAGCATCCTGATAGGCCTGGCGTGCCGCCTGCTGCGCGGCGATGAATTTCTCGATGATTTTGTTGTACATGGGGTCTCTCAAATGAATAGGGAGACCCCCACTCGGGAGGTCTCCCGAGGGAAGGAAGGGAAGTAGCGCGGGGTCCGCGCTACGGGAATCACATGGCCAAATCCAGCCAGCGTTGAGCAGACTGCCGACTCACATCGGCCGTCCCGTCCTGGCGGACCGTGGCACGGCTGCCATCCGGCAGGGTCTTGAGGTCCGTTTCCTCGACACCTTCGATGTCGTGGTCGACGATCACCACGTTCACGTGGCCGTCACTCTCGATGTACGGTACCGTGCCGCCCGAGAGGTGGACGATGACGATGCACTTTTGAATAGCGTTCATGGCTGCGCTCCTAGTGAACCGAGATCGCACGGCCCGCCGGCATGGGCATAAAGCCCATCGCCCACCACATTGCGGCGGGGTGGTTGGGGAACTCCGGAATGTCCGAGCGCTGGAAGATGTCCGGCACAAGGGCAATCGCCGACGGGCGGGCCTGGACGGCTTCCCACCAGTGTCGCTGCAGCCGCAACCAAGCCAGTTCGGCACGCGCTACGTGATCCCACTCGAGCGGCAACCTGGCCTCGTCGAACAAGTCCGCGCCTTCTGCCGTCATGACGGCTACTACCTCGTGATAGCGCCCCAACTCATGGGGAAAGCCGCGTCGCACGAATTTAAGGACCGCTGGATCGGGATGCTGGAAGACTCGCTGCAACTGGCGGATATACACGGCGCATTCGCGCCGCGAGCGCTCGCTGTAGTCGTCGTGACCGACCTGCGCGCAGGATTCTTCCGCCGGGACTGGCCCGACTTCGATATCGATTGTCTTGGGGTGGAACATAGCGCTTCCTTAATGGATACGGGAAACGCCCCACCGGGACGCTTCCCGGATGGGTGTGGAGGTCCGCGGCAGCCCGTGAAGGCAGCGCGCGGCGATGGTCAGGCAGGCTGGCCCGAAAGATGAGAGAACCTGGCAAGGACCCACAACACAGCAACCAACAGAGCGGCGACTGTCAGCGTGGAGAGTTGCAGGTACAGCAGCGGTATGCTCACCGTCGTAACGATGAAGAACAGCGCCGTGAAAAGAATCACGACCAGTGCAACGATAGCACCGGCAGTTTCAGGGGCGTCGATGTGAGACATGATGGCTCCAAAGAAATGGGAGCCATGACCCATCGGGACATAGCCCCAATGGGTAAAAAGAAGAAGATGACCGGTAAGCCGGCGAGGTCGATGCGCAGTAGCGCGGAGAAACGCACGGATAGTACCGCGCGTTGCCGCGGACGACAAGACCGGCTATCGCGCGGCGGCTTCCCGTGCCCGGCGGCTCGCCGCGCGGATCCGGTTGACCACCGCCCAACGGCGTTGTGCCACCTCTTCTGGATTTTCCAGGTGAGAGTAGTCCACGCCCGGTCCCTCGGCGAACGGCTCAAATCCTTTCGGTAATTTGCCCTGCGCCGAGAGATTGGCGCGCTGCAGGCGGCCCAGCGCATCCGTAGTTTCGGTGATTGCCACGTAATCCCAGCGTGTTGGGACAGCTCCTTCCGCGAACCAGATTTCCCCCAGGCCCATACCCACCAGCGCTACAACGTCGTAGACGCTGCCGGTCGCTGACGGTATGGCTCGCACTTCAAATCGGAGTACTTCCGGGCGGGGATGCCAGAAAACGCGATCGAGATAGCGCTTGAACGTGAAGGCGTCCATGCGGGCGATATCGGCATATTGAGGGTCACCCGGCGGAACGAACTCACGCTCCTCGCGCGGGCGCGTACCCAACGAAACTTCCCGTGCGGCTGTGATCGGCTGTGCAGACATAGTAGTTCGGCAGAAAGACGCACGAATTCTATAGCGTTACGGGCGCCAATCCGTTGGCAACCCTACCAAAATGTTTGGTGGCGAACTTCGCCCGCCGGCGGCCTTGACTTCGATGTGGCCCCGGTATCTTGGTCATAGACCCATTTACCTTTGCCGCCATGCGATTCACCCGGTTCGGACGCCACCACCCCGTCGATTTCAATGCCCGCCGTCAGGCCGCCTTCGCCCGCAAGCAGCAACGTGAGCGCGATCGGTACCCGCTCTTTGCGGAACATGTCGCGCGCGAGCAGCATTCCGCGCTGGAAGAGCTGACGCGCCGCCAGCGCAGATCGGATCGCCTCGAGGCCACGACGCGCAGTATGCAGGCCCGCCTCTGGCGGCAAAAGCGCGCTGTCTACTTCTCCCTGAGCGCAAAACTGCGTGCGGAGGTCCGGGCCAAGTGGCTCGCGTGGACTGGCCCCACCACCGCGTTCTACTTCGCCTACATCGTCGACAACGCAAGCGGCGAGGCCGCACGACGTGCCGAGGTGTCCCGCGCCCACACACTGGAAACCCGACGCCGCGTCCTCGCGAGCATGCCCGAACAAGCCGCGCTGGAGATGCCATGACCCCAACCGTTGAACAGGAACAGGTCGTTGAGGCAGTCCGGGCGGGCGGCCCCGTCAAAGTCAAGGCATACGCCGGCGCCGGCAAGACTTCGACCCTTCGCATGGCCGCAGAGGCTCGCGGCCGCGCGCGCGGGCTCTACCTTGCGTTCAACAAGGAAATCGCCAACGAGGCGGCGCGCAAGTTCCCGCAGAACACCCGCTGCCGCACGGTGCACTCCCTTGCCTATAGCGGCGCGCGCCCTGAGATCACGCGCAAGCTGCGCAATCCCGTCGAGCCGCCGCACCAACTGGCGCTGCGCTACGGCTTCGGCAAGCTGCGCCTGCCGACGACGATCGGCAAGGATCTGGAGTTGAGCCCGAGCAAGGTCGCTCGCATGGTCATGGACGGGGCGGCACGTTTCTGCCGTTCGGCCCAGCCGGAGCCCCTGGCATGGCACATCCCGGTCGAGGCGATTGTGAAGGACGAGGAAGCCGAGCATCTGCGTCAATCGCTTCTGCCGTCGGTCAAGCGCCTCTGGTCGGAATACCTCGATCCGACGGCGCCCTCGGCAATCGGTCACGATATATACGTAAAGCTCTGGCAACTCAGCAGGCCACGCATCGGCGCCGACTTCGTCCTGTTCGATGAAGCACAGGACGCCGACGGCCTCATGCTGTCCGTGCTGCGCGCCCAGCAGTGCCAGGTGATTTACGTCGGTGACCCCTACCAGCAGATCTACGAATGGCGCGGCGCGGTCAACGCCATGGACCATATCCGCGCGCCGGAATGCGCCCTGACCGAATCGTTCCGGTTCGGGCCCGCCATCGCCCAACTGGCCAGTCGTGTTCTCGCGCTAATGGACGAAGACACGCCCGTGCGCGGCCAGGGCGGCGTGGCGTCTCGCATCCTTCACGAGTCCGCGCCCGGACAAGACCGGTTCGACGCAGTCCTGTGCCGTAAGAACGCGACGGTATTGACCCACCTGGCCCAGGGTATCGGCCGCGGCGACCGCGTGGCCGTACGCGCCAACGTCGACGAGCTCAGGGCCTTCGCGGACGGCGCCGAGCAACTCATGCGCGGACAGCGTATCGGGTATCCGGCCACGCTCGCCCTCTTCGAGACCTGGGAGGAAGTGCAGGAGTACGCAGCGTCCTTCGCTGGCCGGGATCTCAAGCCGCTGGTGACGCTAATCGACAACGAGGGGGTGGACTACCTGCGGCTGATCCTCACCCGCGTCTCGCCCGAGGACGAAGCCGACTACATCGTGTCGACTGTCCACCGTGCAAAGGGCCTCGAATGGGACCGCGTGCAGCTGGCCGGGGATCTCAAATTCAAGAACGGCGACGACGGGAAGCTGACCATGGCGCCGGAAGAAATGCGGCTGCTCTATGTTGCCATGACGCGCGCCAAGCACGTACTGGATGTGAGCGAGATCCGTCGCGACCTGTACACGATGTTCCGGGAAGCCGGCGTCTAGAGAGGACATTCATGATCACGGTGCGGATTGGCGGGACTGAGTTCCCACTGGACGATGTACTGGACGGCCCCGGCCGCTATGCGCGCCACCTGGAGCGCGCCAAGAAAATCCAAGGCTTTGCTGAATGCGGCTGCGGCACGCAACGACCCAGGCCGAAGCTCGTTATCCGCCGTCACCGGGACATTTTTCTGCTCGCCCGATGGCCAGAACAGGCGCATCAACACGCTGCGGACTGCCCGTTCAACCGGCAGACCCTGGCCAAGTCTGGGCCGACCGATAACCTCGATGCCTTCCGGCTAAAGGACGGTCATCACGACATCCGGCTCGGGGTAACGCTGACAGCGAGCACTCGGACGCCGGCGGCGACCGTCCAGCGTTCTCCACACGGCCAGAGCAGTAAGCCGCAGCGTCGCGCGGCCGGTCTGCTGGCGTTCCTTGAGTATGCCTGGGAGCAAGCCGGGCTGAACGTGTGGCCGGGTACCGGCTACCGCGGTTGGACGGCCTGCTGGTCACAGCTGACTACGGAACTGGCGGAGTGCCGGATCAACGGCAAGTCTGCAGACAGTTTGCTCCACATCGTTCAGCGATGGGATCCCAGTCGCAAGACGGAAATTCTTGCCGAGTTCGACGCCTGGCAGGCCCGGCTCGCCCCCACAGCCGCCGGCAGCCCGCGTGGCATCGTAATCGGCCAGCTTGAATCCCACGAACCCGCACAGTACGGTGGCAAACTCGTGTTGCGACAAAGCTCGCAACGCTATTTCCTCAATGCGGACCTTTATGCGCGCCTGCAGAGTTCGTTCGGGAGTGCCCTGTCTGCTGTAGGCAAAGACGACCGGCGCTGCATCGCCGTGCTGCTTGTCGAGATGTCCAAGGGCGGCTATCTGCGGGTGGTCGACGTAGCAGCGATGCTGGCCAACAGTCACTTCCTTCCGTGCGATTCATCGCATGAAATCGCCATGGCCGATCGGCTGATCGCGGAACGACGCGCGTTCCGAAAGCCGCTGCGCCATATAGGCCAAGCTCCGACCCACCCGGACTTCGTTTTGACCGACGTGATGCCCGAGGTGGTAATCGAAGTCCTCGGCATGACAGGCAATGCAGACTATGACGCCCGCATTGCTGAGAAGCGGTCGCAGTACCGCGCCGCCGGCGTCGCAATCGTCGAATGGGACGCGACCGCACAGCCGCTCTCGGGCGTACGACTACCCTCCCCCGTTCGGACACCATGACGGCGCAAGACATTGCGTCCATGGCAGTCGCCGACCGGCAATACGCCCACGCACTCGACCTGGTCCAGACGTTTCGCGCCGCTTCGGTTGCGCTCGTGCAGCGCCACCTCGAAGTCAATCCCCAGGAAGCGGAAGCATTGCTCGCGCGCATGTCGGACGAAACGGACATCGTCCGAAGAATGCCGAACGGCCTGTACTTGTTCGTGGGCGAGTCGATCAGCGGCGAGATTCGGGCCCTTCGAGGCTTCGCCCACGAGGTGCTGTCCGCCCTAACGTCCGACCACGTGAGCAGCACACGCATAAGGGATGCCGCGGCGCGGCATGGCCTCGTCGCGGCTGTCGCTACTCGGCGCCAAAGCGAGCCTTGACATCGACCAACCGGCCGTAGGCTGGAATGGTTAGAACTTCCAACACTCCGCATGAATACTACCCGCGCTACCATCGACGCCGGTCCACCAAGCCGTGTCGCCCCTGTCGCTCCTCCGTTGCACTTGATCAAGCGCACTGCCGCGCTCATTGCAGCCGACTTGCTCGGCCAGCCGCGAGAAGAAGATCAGCAGCTCGTTGCCTTGCGTCTCGTCGAGTTCCTGACGCATGCGAATTCCCATCCGACATGCCTGCCTCCTGCAGACCAGACAGAGGCCGCGGAGCGCGAGCACTTTGGCTGTGTGCATTGCGAAACCGGCATTTACTGTGTCTTGCGAGCCGGCCATGGCCGGCGGTGACCGCTACTTCGGCAAAACCATCGCCGAGCACTTCGATGATGGCTCGTGCTGGCTGTGCGGCGAAGTCGTGGACCGAGCACAGGGCTACCACGGCGCGACCGGAGCACATTTGAAATGCACGTCGGCGCTGACGAAGCAGTACGAATCGCTGTCCGAGACGCCAAGTGCTAAGCCGTTCCTCGCACGAGCCAATGGCGGCCATTTTGTGCACACGGTGGACCCGATATCCGGGGCGTCGCTGTGCGGCCACAGGCCCAAGGACACTGCGCGCAGGATGCGGCCCAGGGCACGTTGGATTCCTTTGGCCAGCGTGCCGCGCGGATACAAGCGCTGTCCGCACTGCGCGCGCCTCGCACCCCAGAATGCCCGTCCCGCCGCCCCATCTGCGGATACGGACCGCGATACACGCACAAGAGATCTTTTCGAGGAACAAGCATCATGAGCGAGAACACGAAGATCGAATGGACGGACCATACCTGGAATCCTTGGGAAGGCTGCCAGAGGGTCGGCCCGGGCTGCGATCATTGCTATGCGGAAGCCCGTAACGAACGGTTTGGCGGTGGCGTTGCCCCGAACTGGGGACCGGGGGCGCCGCGCCGCCGAACCTCCGCGGCTAACTGGCACAAAATGTTCCAATGGAACGCTGCTCACGCCGCGTTCGCTGCGGTCCACGGCCGCCGCCAGCGCGTCTTCTGCGCGAGCTTGGCGGACGTGTTCGATACCGCCGTCCCTATCGAGTGGTTTATCGACATGCTCGATGTCTGGCGTCTGACCCCGGACCTAGACAAGCTCGTGCTGACCAAGCGCATCGGCAACGCTGCGAAGCGGCTCGGCGAGGCGTTCAACACGCTGATGCTGCGCGACGATTGTGCAGAGAATCCGCTCGTACCTTGGCTGGCAACGTGGATCGCCGGCAATGCACCCGCTGATATCTGGCTCGGTGCCACGATCGTGAATCAGGCCGAAGCCGACCGCGATATCCCCAAGCTGCTGCGCACTCCTGCCAAGACGCGGTTCCTTTCGATGGAGCCGCTGCTCGGCCATGTCGACGTTTTCTCCTCTGCGACTGGCGAACTGTTGCACACGTCCGGCAACGACTACGAGCCGGGCGACCTCGACTGGATCATCGTGGGAGGTGAGAGCGGCGGCGCCGGCGCCCGCCCAATGCACCCGGCATGGGCACGTTCCGTGCGCGACCAATGCGCCTCGGCTGGCGTGCCGTTCCTCTTCAAGCAATGGGGGCACTGGCAGGTCGTGGGTGGGTCTACGGGGAAAGCAGCCTTTCACGCTGTCGGGAAGAAGGCCTCCGGCCGGCTGCTGGACGGGGTGGTGCATGACGCTTTCCCGGTGACGTCGCTCGACGTCGGCGCTGCCTGCGGACGCGCACTGGCGCGTGGAGCGAAGTGATGGATCAACTGAGCCTGTTTGGCCACGTCGCGGCGGCGTTCGCCGACGCGCCCCCCGAAGGCATCGCCACCGCGCATCTGTACGAAGCCGTCGCGAGTGCGGCCGGCATCGGCGCCGACCAAGCTTCCGCCAGAATCCCGGTCGGCGCGGCGGGCGCACTGCACAGCCCGTTCAAGCGCGCCGTGCGCTGGCACCAGCAGACGCTGAAGTCCATGGGCATCGTGGAGCGAGTGGCCGACCGCGCCGGCTTCTGGAAGCTGACGCAGCCGGTGACGAAGGAGCTGGATCGCGCCGCTGACGGCGTGCGGCTGGTCGCCTTCAGCACCACGCTCGGCATGGCCGTGTGGGCGCGCCACGAAGACGTGTTTCGTGGCCTCAGCGAGCCGATTGCGCTGTGCGTCACGTCGCCGCCCTACCCGCTGCGCCAGGCGCGCGCCTATGGCAATCCCACCGAGGCGCAATACGTCGATTTCTTGTGCGAGGCTCTCGAACCTATCGTTGCAGGGCTGGTGCCCGGCGGTAGCATCGTCCTCAACGTGTCGAACGACATCTTCGAGCCGCGCAGTCCGGCCCGCTCTCTCTATATCGAGCGCCTGACGCTGGCATTGCATGACCGGCTCGGCCTGTCGCTGATGGGCCGGGTGCCCTGGGTGAACTACAGCAAGCCGCCGGGGCCCACGCGATGGGCCTGCGTGGAACACGTCCAGCTCACATCGGCTTACGAGCCCGTGCTCTGGTTCACAAACGATCCCGCCTGCGTGCGGGCCGATAACCGCCAGATCCTCCAAGCCCACACCGAACGGCACCAGCGACTGATCGCCGCCGGCGGCGAGACGCGCAACGCTGTGTACGGAGATGGCGCCTATCGCATTCGGCAGAGCGCCTTCGGCAACCAGACGGCCGGGCGGCTGCCTCGCAACGTCATCGAGCGCGGCCACAGCTGCTCGGACACGCGCGCCTATCGCCGTGCCGCCCAGGCACTCGGCTTGCCAACCCACGGCGCGATGCAGCCCACCGACATCCCCGACTTCTTCACGCGGTTCCTGTCCCAGCCGGGCGACCTGGTGGTCGATCCATTCGGCGGGACGATTCGCACCGGCCTGGCCGCCGAGAGGTTAGGTCGGCGCTGGATCGCAACGGAATGGATCCTGCAATACGCGCGCGGTGCCGCCGAGCTGTTCCGCCAGTTCGACGGCTTTCAGATGCACCCGGCCATGCAATGGGCCACTCAACCCAAACGACAATGACGCAGCACGAACGCGAATACCCCGAACTCGAAACCGTCCTTGCCATCCGCGGTGCCATCGCCACCGGGCAGCTGGGCGGCCCCAAGGGTCCGCCTGGCCATTGGCTCAATGAATTCTGGCAGATTGGCGCCGCGCTTCGCGACCATGCCGAAATCCTGCATGGCTTCGAGGACACCGCGCTGCAGGAACTCCTGAATACGACGTCAGACTATCTGGCGACCGACGTCCCTTAGCCCGGCCGCCTTTCGCACAGTCCGTCGCGCCCGACCGCTGGGCACAGGATGCGGGCAGGCATAATGCCGGCATTTCCCGATCCTGATTTCTCCCCATGCCCAGCGGCCTCCTCCAATGCGCCCACTGCGACGGCGCCCCGACCTATATCTCTGGCCGGCTCCAGGCAGTCATCGTATGTGAAGAATGCGGCATTTCCACCCCACCTGTTCGCATGGACTCTGCGGACAAGGACGCCGCGTTCACGACGCTCAGCGCGATCTGGAACAACCGCGTCGAGCACCGCCCAGCCGACCAGAACGCGGTCTCAATGATGTCGCGGCGCGCGCTGACCGCCTCGGACATCCCCTACTTCCTGAACCTGCTGGCGGCAACGACCTCCGACTGGGAGGCAGCCGGTCCGAAGTTCGCCGCCATGGCGGCGGCGCTCGCGCAGCCTGGATACGAGTTCAAGCACGTAGATCCCCCGGAGACCGTCGTCTCGCAGGCGGCGAGATACCAGAAACTGTTGAAGCGCGCGAAGATCATCTATATCGATGGCGCACCGATGATCCGCTTCGATCATGTGCCGGCACTGTGCGCGGAGATTGCCGAAGAATCCCTCGCCGATAAGGACTGGCCGCTCCTCGATTTGCACGAGTTCATCGGTAAGGCTATCGATGGCCTCCCCGATCACTGGCAGCCTTGACTTGCGCCCAGAACGGGCAAGCTGGTGGGGTGTTCAACGACGCCCTTTCAGCAATGGTCCTTCAACTTGCAGTCGCCCTACTTCTCGCCGCCACTGCGGCAGCCGCATCCGCCAAGGACCCCGCGCAATGCGGAAACATCCTGGCGGACGGAAAGCCCACGGTCAGCCCTCCTGCCGCCAACGCCAAGCTGCTCTGCTACCGCGCGTACGCAGTCCTCTACTCGCCGCAGACCCGTACGGCTCTATGGTCCGCCGAACGCCTGACCGCCGCCGCGGCGGATGCGGCCCGCACATTGCCGCGCGACAGTGATTTTTATGAAGAAGACCGCTTGCCGGCTGGGGAGCGTGCGCAGCTGGGAGACTTCGTACGATCTGGATACGACCGTGGTCACCTTGCCCCGAGCGGTGATTTCGGAGACAAGGCGTCTCAGGCCGAAAGCTTCAGCCTCGCCAACGTCGTGCCTCAGAACAGCACGTCGAACCGGAGGACCTGGAGCCATATCGAGACATCGACCCGCAAGCTCGCCCGCCAGTACGGCACCATTCACGTGGTAACCGGCCCGGCATTCACCAACGCCGCCCGAACGCTGAATGGTCGCGTCAGGATTCCGGACTATTTGTGGAAGGCACTCTATGTGCCGGGCGTCGGCGCTGCGGCCTACGTCGTCCGTAACGATGCGACGCAAGCCTACAGCGTCATCAGCATTAGCGAACTGTCGCACTTCACCGGCATCGATCCGTTCCCCGCTCTGGCGCCGACAAAGCGAGGCGTCGCATTGGATCTACCGCCGCCGACACCGCATCCGGGGGAGAAGGCGGCTCGCCGTGTCGCATTTGCCTGGCTTGTTGGAAACGACAAAGCAGGGGATGCGGCTGAATCCCTCGGTGGGCTCGTTCAGCACCCCGGTGCGCTGGCCACGCTCATGCTGGCCTACGCGCGGTAGCATCCCGCCGGAAGGAACATGTTCCTTTCAAAAAAAACGAAAGGCGCGCCAAAAGACGCGCCTTTCGCTTTCATACTGGCCGATTTCCGGTCAGCCTCGTGCCCAAAGCCACGCTCCGAGGCCGAAGTACAACGATAGCGGGATGGACGCACCCGCCAGCGAAGCCAGAACGAAGCGGAGCCGGAAAGGGCGCCGCGGCGCCCGCGCAAGCTCGATAGCGCGCCAGCGGACATTGTCTACCATGTCCCGTACCTTCGGGTCCACCGTAGACTCGTCGAAGCCCGCCAGCCACACCATGTCGGAGTTGTGAATCTCGCCAACGAAAAGCGAAATTTCCCCTGTTCCTAGTACCCTCGCCCGCTCCACTGCAAATTCCAGCATGAAAACGCTTCGCAACGGAATGTTGAGTTCGGGCTCAATCATGGCCAGCCAGCGCCAATCAGGGTCGGGGAACACCGGTCCACGGCGGTCGCCCCCGCCCGCCCGGCGACGGCAATTCTCCACGAGGTAGATGTACGGTTCCGGAAAACCGGCAATCCTGCGCCGCTCGTCGGGCGAGAGCGCATGGAAGGCGGCAGAGCCACCGATGTCCTGGAGACGACGAAACCCGTTCGCACCGAAACGGTCCGCCATCGTCCGCCGCTCGCGCCGCATGCCGGCGGCCACCATAAACATACGCATCGGCGTGAGAGCGGCTTTGAACTGCATCCGGAATGCATGGCGCAGTGGGATCTCGGTCCAGTCGTCCATCTCGACCTGGATGCCGCGGTACAGCTTCGCGAACTTCGTCTCGCCAAAGACAAGCTCTCCCGGAGCATTCTGAATCCCGTCCTCCACCAAGGCCTTGTACTGCCGGTTAGTGCCGCCGGTCAAACCATGGAGAACGCCATAGACATGGCAAATGACGCCGCGATACTGGATCGTCGCTGCATCGAGGCGTTGCGGGATCTCTGCGGTGCCGGCGAGCAGCTCTGCGACTGGAACGTATTGCGGCGAAGCCGCACCCGTCCTGTCACTCGACACCGGCGCCACCGTTGACCGCGTCCTTGAAACGCTGGCCGGCCTTGAACTTCACGGTCTTGGCTGCCTCGACCCGGATCTCCTCGCCGGTGCGCGGATTCCGCGCCATGCGTTCGCCACGCTCGCCTTTGCTGAAGGTACCGAAGCCGATCAGGCTCAGGGTTTCGCCGCGGCCTACCGCCTCGACGATGGCATCGAGCGTTGCATTGAGGACTTGCTCGGCCTTGGTCTTCGTGAGGCCGTCGACACCGCGCGCAACGGCGTCGACCAGTTCGGATTTCGTCATGATGGTAGATCTCCTTTCGGGTTGGATGTGCCAGGGTATTCAAGCACGCCCTGACTACATCGCCCTCCTTGAAAGACCCGCCAATTTCAAGACCTTTCGGGGCTGGAGCCTGCCTTCCCCGCTATCTGCCGAGCAGGCAGCTCCGCAAAGTCCTTCAATCCCTCGAGGTAAGCGCGCCCCTGGCATGCAAGACTAAGATGCGCGACGTGGGCCTGCTTAAGCGCTACACCCAACGCCTTTCCCAACATATCGCCCTTCTCCGGCGGCATGGCGGACGAGATGCGGAAAATCGTTCCCGCCTCAGTATCGTGATCCTCGAGCTGCCACCCGGCCCCGCTCAACCGCCGCCTGGCTGACAGTGCGAAGTGCATCGATACCAGGTCACTCAGATAGGCGCCAACCGCAACGCCGTCACCCCAGATCTCACCGAAGTCGAAGAAAGGGTTGTCTGCGATATACCCTTCGATACCGACCTCGGAAACCTCCAACTCGTCAAAGGTATAGAGCAGAATGCCGCCCCAATTAGTGCGCAGGCCTCGCCGGCGAGCCGACGGCCACGCCGGCGAGGAAATGGGAAGCCAGGGCCATTCGGCGGTTGAGTTTGCCGCGACGCCATTGGCTAGGATGCGGCGAAGCGCATCGTCAGAGTAGAGTTTGTCTACATACATGGGTCATCTAAGCCTCTGGCTGGCCGAGAAACACGCTACAAATATGTCGTGTTACTGCGGAAATAGGGTGAGCATGCTCACACTTTTTGCCACCACCCACAATATCGGCCGTTACGTGTCCCGCTTCGACAACACGCGATACAGCTTGGCGCGCGAAATGCCCAATGCCTTCGCCGCAGCGGCTTTGTTGCCGTCGGCTTGCGCAATTGCCGCCTCGATCTCTGCGACCGTGGGTTCGGGCCTGTCCTGGGCGCGCTGCGTTGCATACGTCGACAAGTACGCGTTGGCCTTTGTCGCGCGGCTATGGCCTGCGGCCTCCACCACCTTTCGCATGGCCTCATGGTGCGCCGCCGCGTCCTTAACCTTGCCACCGCCCTTGACAGCAGCGGCCTGCCCGCTGTGACGCTGGTACATCTGCTGCAGATATTGGTGGCGAAGCCCGTGTGCCGTCACGCCAGCGCCATTCTTGGTGACACCATGCTTCTCCAACACCGTATAGAACCGCCGGCGCCATTGCTTCTGCGTATAGGTCGCCGGGATGAGCGACTCCCTCCCAGGATTGGTCGCTTGCGCCAAGCGCGCGGCCTGCCCTAGCAGGTCGTACTGCCAGTCGAATTCGATAGGCACGCGTCTCGGCCGGCCACCCTTGGTGCCATCGTGAACATGAACCATGCCCGATGGAAGGATGTCCAGAGCAGGACGCAGCCGCCAGCTTTCCTTCGCACGCAATCCAAATCCGGCCTCAAGTTTCAGCTGCAGCGCGACGTGCCGATCCGTCACCTCGATCTCGGCAATCTTCGCCAGAGCATCGATCCCCTTGCCTTCCCAGGAACGATCTTCTTTAGCGACGTAGCCGCGAACGTAACCCTCCGGACGCACCGTGTAGTCGTCGAGCCGTCCCACCATGTTGGCCTTGCCCATCCACGACATGAAGGCGCGCAGATGCGTCAGCCGCAACTCTACAGTGCCGACATTCAGCTTGCGATCTTCTACCCAGTAGCGGACAAGCCAGCGAACGTGCTTCTGCCGGATTGCATACGGCGATGTCACCGCCATACCACCGATCCGCCGCAACTCCACCATCATCGCAAGAAGCGCCTGCGCCCTCTGGCGTTGAGACATCTGCGACAGCGACCGGCCGCTGACTCGCGTGCCGCTGTGCGGTAGGTGAAGGTGCTCGCTCGCCAATACCGCGAATTCGGCCTTGAAACGTTCGGGCAGGTTGTACTGGTCCAGGATTGGTCGAAGGTTGATTGTCTTCAGCATGAAGGATTCCCGATTCGCGCTAAACGCATCCCGCCGGCCGCGCAAATCTGCGCGCCCATGATTCGTAGCGGCGCCAACCCCGAATTGGCCCTGCCAGCTTGGTGCACCGGGGTACCACTCCCAGCTTTCCGGCCCACCCCTGCCGGTCCTACAACCACTCTTCCGGTCCTTTAGCGATGCCAAACCGATCGGCCCTGAGCATGGAAGCAATGCGTCGTGACCGTCCGCTTACGCGAACACGCAGGGCTCTTGCCGTGCGCGCCGCTTGCGCGGCCACCCTATCCGGTGCATCTGGCGATGCCGGCCTGCCTTCGCGTGGATTGCGTCCACACGCTTGCGGCCGATGCCGTGATGGGTGATTACCTGTTGCGCCGTTCTGGTACCGGTGGCGCCCCCCGGATCGATATCTGCTCAGAAGCCTGCGTTAACCGTTTCTCGGCACGCAAATCAGCTCCCCACCCCAAAGCCGGATCATCCCCGCCGCTGTGTGTCGGGCTTCGTGATCCGCACCCAGCCACGCGGCTGAAAGGGTGTTAGGCATACGCGGAATTCCACATTGCACCTGTCCGGTGTCCGGCTTCGGAATTGTCCGCACTACGGTCTATTTTCACAAACAGACCGCCAATCGGCTTGGTATCGCGGTGTCCGGTGTCCTCACTATCCGACACGGTCCACTTGATTTGATTGAAAAAAACGCCGGCTCAATTTCCGGCATGGACAGCGGCCTCGCGGCGACTCCTCATAACGAAGAGCGGAAGGCCTATGTGCCGCGCAAATGGCGGCGAGGTCGATGCGTCGGGGACGCGGTATGAGCCCACAGGATAGTCCATCGCCCATCAGCGCGGCAATAGAAACAAATGCATTTTCGCGAGGTTTCGCGGACTTGACATTGCTTTTGCGCCAGTAGAGTTGGTGACATAGGGAGGCACTTTGGGACACCTTCGGTGAGCATCTGTCAGTTGCTCACCGAAAGTCACAGAAACATCCAGACGAATCTGTCAGTAACCGGACGATAGTCCCCTATCTGACACTTCTGAGCGGATGCGGGGCTCCGCCCCTGTCGCCCTTTCAAAGGGCAAATCAACCATCGCATAACCATTCGGGAGCAACATCGTGCAACAACAAATTAGCGAATTGAAGACCGTGAAGGCCTCTACCCTGGCGGTCGACGTGGGCTATGGCAACACCAAGACTGCGTTCGCCGTGGGCTCGGATATCAAGACCACAATGTTCCCGTCGTTGGCACCGCAAGCGGCGACATCGAGCCTCACTCCGGAGTCCGGGACGGTCTTCCAGGCCCGCAAGGTGATCAATGTAGTTGTTGATGGTGCGCGATACGAAGTCGGGCCCGGCGTCGCGCTAAGCGGGGCCTACAACACAGGCCGCGCGCTGGCCGAAGACTATGTGACGACGCCGAACTACGCGGCGCTACTTGCCGGGGCGCTCTTCTACTCGGGCGCCTCCGAGATCGAGCGGTTGGTCCTGGGTCTGCCGGTCCACAACACACAGAAGTACGCCGGCTATCTGCGGGACCGCTTCGTGGGCCAGCACGATTTCGGCTGGGGGCGCATCGAGGTAGGCTCGGTCATGCCGTTACCTCAGCCACTTGGCACTCTGCTGACATACATGCAGCAGAGCGGCAAACAATACGATCCCGTAAATTCCTACTTGGTCATCGACGTGGGGTACTTCACCACCGATTGGATTGTCGCGCGTGGCTATACGATGGACGACACGCGAAGCGGCGGGGTGCCGGGCGGCGCCGCGCGGGTCTATCAACAGATCGCCAGCCTGATCGCCTCGCAGCACGGCCAGCCCTTCGACGCGATCGAGCGAGTCGACGAAGCCTTGCGCACGAGCGGCTCGCTGCTGTTCTACCGGAAAGATCTGGATCTCCGAAACGAGTATCTGCCTGAGGCGATGGCCGTGACACAGCCGTCTATTAAGGAGCTGCAATCCAGGGTGGGGCGGACCGACGATATTCGGGCCATCATCCTGACGGGCGGCGGCGCGGCGCTTTATGCGCCGACGATCCGTGCCGCCTTCCCGCTGAACGATATTCACATGATGGACTCGCCCTGCTTCGCAAACGTGCGCGGCTTCTACACCATTGGTGCGGCCAAGCACGCAACCAAGGCTGCGGCGTAACTCGGAGCAGCCATGGAAAAGCTGGAGATCAAACTCACGCTGTCAGCGGATTCCACGCCGGAATTGCTGCGCTACCTGCGCGGTATCTCCAGCGCTCGCGATCGTGCGTTCGTACTGAAGCGACTGGCGACCACCGGTCTTAGCGTGCTGAACAACGGCAGCTCGGCCGAGGCGATCCTACTTCCTTCGCCGGCGCCTACCGCACCCGCTAGATCACAGGATACGAGGCTTCCGGACGCACCCTCGCATCCGGCTCCAATCGTCACAGCGACGACAGGCCTGGCCACTGAGACGACGCATCAAGTTGCCGCCCCACCTGAAGCCGTGTGGCAGTCGCAACGACAAGCGGCTGAGACAGCCTCCCTCGTGCCGCGCGTAGATGTCGCCGACGACACTGCGACTGCTGGGGTAATCGGATTCGAGTTCCTGGACCTTGATGCACTTAACGCCGCGACGGCACAGTTCGGGTGAGCGGGCCGCGTCCTTGACTACAAGTTTTCGCAGGCAGACTAGAGTCAAACCAACCTAAGGAGAGATCATGTTTGAATATCTATCTACCCCCGAAGACGTGAAGCGCTTTGTGTTCTACGTTGCGATCGGCTTCTGCCTGGTGCAGGCCGGAGTCGAAATCTGTAAGGCTTTCGCGAGACGCGCGTAACCCCTTCGCGGACGTCAGGCAAAAAAAATGGCCCAGCTGTATGCTGGGCCATTTTCGTCAGGAATGCACGCTAGTGAAGCGTGGTGGGAGCAAGACAAAAGTCCATCGCGGAGTCGAACGACAAGTTCTTCTCGAGGAGGGTCAGGCCGTCACGGCCATCCCTGCGGTAGACATGATAAAACTGTGCCTCCGACTGCAGCGCCTGGACATCATGATTCAACGTGCGGCGCATTGCCTGAATGTGCAGGCCATTGACGATTGCGGTAAAGCCCTTCTGTGGCATTGCGTTTCTCCTGGAGAGACGCTGCTCGAATGGGTTCGCCCAGTGGGACGGACCCACCGGGCAGAGATTGAAGAATGCCGCAGACGCGGCAGTGAATCAGGCGGCGACCGCCTGGGAAGACATCTGGCGCAATTGATACGTCGTGCGCCATTCATCGCAAAAATCGGTGCCTCGGACCTTCGGCCGATGAAGCACCACCTTGTATCCGGCTTCCCGCAAGCGCTTTTGAAGCGCCAGCGCGTCCGCCACACCGGGTGACTTTCCCGTCTTCACATCGACAGCGTCGAAGTCCGCGAAGATATGGACTGTCTCGATACCAAGGCCGGCAGGAACAACGAACTGACTCAGCAGTACCCGGTTCAGGCAATACCAAGTCGGCACACCAAACTGCATGTACGCCGCGTACGCTGTTTCGAGCCCTTCGGCAACGCCTAGCTCGCCATTGCGCGGCGCCATCAACCGCACGGCACCGCCAGCCGGTGGAAGCGCGGAGACGTCGTTACGCTTCGAGGGAAGGATTTCTCCGTCTTGGCTGACCACAGTTGCCTTCTCGGGCCGAGCTGGATCCAACGACGTCCGATGCAAGGTGGCCATCCGACCGTCGGGCAGCGTAAACTGCGCGACGATCGTCGGAAACCTCCCGATCAACTGCTTCTCGTGCCAGTACTCCTGCACGGCCAGCCGCAGGGATTGTGGCTTTGGCGCGCGCAGCCCAGGGACTCGGGCCGCCAGATACTGCATGGCGTGGTCACCTGGTGTGAGGCTAGAGGCACCGGTCCACTGCCTCTCGATCCGGCGCAGCTTTGCCGCCGAGTCGAGCGGCTTACGGTTTGCATCTGGTCTGGACGGTAAGTCCAATGGCACCGGATCAGTAATCCCGTTGAGCCTGCGCTTCAGCTCGAAATAGGACATGTTGGTATAGCGCCGGACCAGTTCCAATCCGTCGCCACCACCCGGACTACCGTTATTGCATTTTCGGCACACCCAATCCCCTCGCTCCCGGTTACGGGTGTACGTAAATCGATCCTTGCCTCCGCATATGGGGCAAGGACAGGGGCGACCGCTCCAGAACGCATCGGTCAGCAGGCCGGCAGGCAAGTACTCTGCAATGAAGGCATCCCACTGACGGGATTCCCAACTCGCAACAATCACGCTCAGATCTTTCAGTTTCATGGGATGGACTCCAGTGGAGTAGGTTTGTCGATGCCTGAGACAGGCGAAGGAACGCTTGCTCAAAAGACATCCCGGCACTCGGCCAGAAGGTTTTTTCAGCATGGCGAATCGATGCGGGAGAAGTTCTTTGAGGCGCGGCGTTGAGTCGCCGGCTTTCGAGAATAGGACAACTGCTACCGGGACCCGGTAGCAGTTGCAATGTGCAGATGGCTCTAGTGCTTTCCTATCCGACCGCGTTAGCGGCGGAACGGAATACCATCGAGCGCCATCGGCGCCCGGAAGGGAATGTCCTGGTCAAACTCGTCGAACGTGCCACGCTGTGCGCCGCCGCCGTAGCCGACACCTTGCAGCGAGTTGTCCTGGCGTTGTGCTTGACGTTGAGTACCTCCGCCGGTTCGCTGGCCTGAGCTGCGGCCATCGTCGGCCCCGTTGTCACCGCCACCAGACTGCCCATCCTGGCGACTGCCAAGCATCTGCATCTGGTCAGCGACGATTTCGGTGCTATACCGGTCCTGACCGGACTGATCCTGCCATTTGCGCGTACGGATGCGACCTTCAATGTAGACCGACGAACCCTTCTTCAAGTACTGGCCCGCAATCTCAGCGAGCTTTCCGAAAAATGTGACGCGGTGCCATTCGGTGGCCTCTTTGAACTCGCCGGACTGCTTGTCCTTGTAGCGGTCAGTGGTCGCAAGGCGAATATTGGCAGCAGCATCTCCGCTCGGCATGTAACGCACCTCGGGATCAGCACCGAGATTTCCTACCAGAATTACCTTGTTTACGGATGCCATGTGTGCTTCCTAGTCAATGAATGCGGTGCATCTGCCAGACCCATCGGTCATACAGCTTCTGCCTCCGGGTTTCGGGGTCAATGATCGGGCGACCGGTTAAATGGTCGAACGCCGGCACCTTCTCTTTGTGCAGGCGCCTGATGCCCACCTCGTCTCCAATTTGGCAACCGAGGTTCGCAAGAGGCTCCTTCAATCCTTCGCCTTGGAGGGTCTTCTCTCCATTAGAGGTGTCGAGGCGAACGGCAAAGGATGTATAGGTAGGCTTGCCACCGGGCTTGCGATTGGGGAACTTCATCTCTCCCCATTCGAGCAACCGGCCAACGGTATATCCAGCGTGGGAAGCTGTCGCATCACGTGGCGTGGCAAGCTCGGCGTCTGAAGCCCTTCGGGCCGTGCCGATGGTCGGGTTGACCGATTCACGCGCCTTCCGTTCAGCCGTTTTCCGCTCTGCCTTGATACCTTGCATGGTGGCCTCGGCCACCGACTGCGGTGTAACGTTGCGGCCTCGCTCGACACCGATGTTTTCCCAGCGCGGGACAACATCGGGGAGCACTTTGTGGCCGAATGCCGTGTTTTGGATGCCGCTATCGAACACCGCAACGAAGTGAACGACGTGATCGCCTTCGTCGCGAAAGAGGTGGGGAATACCGTCGATAACGATCTGGTATTCGTTTTCCGCACCCGTGCCGACGACTATCTTGCGCGCATTGCCGGGAGCGTTGCTGGATTTTTCAGCCAACGCATCCGCCATCTGCTTGAAGACGTTGAGGAATGACATGGTGGGATTCAGATGAGTGAGCCATACGGAAGGCGCTTGACCTCTTCGAGGTCAGCCTTCAGGCGGCGGTTGCTAAGGACAACATCCTGCAGGACGTCGGTACTGACACCGGACACCTCGCAGACGTACGCATAAGGTATCGCGCCGTCCCAGTATCCGAAGATCCAGCCGAGAGTCATATCGTAGTCGCGCTTGTCGACCCACTTGTTCTCGATGCGTGCCCGCAGGAGCTTGCAGCAATCCAGAAGGGACTCAGGCATGTTCGTCCCGTGTCGACTGCCGCATGCCAGATCGATCAATGCATCGACCAGTCTTTCTTTGACCGCCTCGGGGATCGAAGAACTTACAGTCTTCCGACGTTTGATAACGATGGCGGCCGCTTCTCCGAAGAAGTCCTGCTGCCACCCTGCTGTGTGTGTTTCCATGATGGTCTCCGGGACAGGCGTCCGAAGACCCACCTGCCGGCGGGTATCGGATACCCGCGACAGGTGGAAGGCGCCGCCCAGGGGCTGGGCGGCAATGGATCAGGAGCGATGGTGCGTTCCTGTTCGGCGAATCGGAGTTACCACCGCAGAGCGTTCGTACTCCTGCTCGGGCGGAACATCCACTAGCGGCGCCTTGGGTTTCGCGTTGGACGGGTAGTCCGGCATCGAAACCTTGGGAGCTGCAGGCACGGTGCGATTGAACGAAACGAGCCTCTGATACAGATACGACAGCCCGATGATCGTCACAAAGACACCCACCGGAAAGGATTTGCTGGCGAGGTAGAGCACCATGCAAAACAGCAGCAAACGGATGGGAGCCTTGATCAGGTCAGAAAAGGAACTCACGGTTTCTCTCCAGAAACATTGCAAATGGATTTCCTGGCGGATGCCAGGCGATTTTTCGATGCTCCGCAGGAGCAAGGAAACCGTGTGTCGGCGCGTGGGAACGCGCTTGCGGCATGCCCAGGCATGGCGCAAACACGCTGTCCAACAGGGGAAGGAGTGAGCAGAAGGCCCTCACCGAGGGAGCAACTTCGCGGGGTCGATGCGTCTTAGACGCGGGCGTGCGTCAATCCTAAAGGACTGATCGTGACTTCTGAGGGCAGAAAGCTCACCAAAAGTACGCGTCTTTCCGGGGAAATAGCATGAGCATGCTCGCGTCGTTCCATATTGTGAAATTTGTAAGTGATATTACTTTTGTTTAATTCTGTGTTTCTATTTCGTAAGATGGGCCCCGTACCGTAGGGGTAAGTACCTAAATCACGGCCCGTCCACCCCGATAACACGCACACAACTGACCAGCTTTTAGCAGTTGCCGGCAAAAGCCACCCAAAAAATGTGAGCTTTTCGCCGTCAGTTAGCACCGAGCGTTTCGTAATCTCCTGCCTTGAGACTTGACAACGCGTTTTGCTCGATACGCTGGTTGTTGTGTCCCTTGTTTGATGAGTGAGCGAAACATGCCCGAAAAAAAGAAAAATCCATCTGACGCATTGGTGCCGACAGCGGCGGCGCCGAAAGCCGATATCGTCGAGTTCCCTACTCCCAAAGAAAGGGCCGGGATGTTAGACGACCTACGCCGCACCATGGCGGGTCTCAGCGACGATCAGTTTGATCGCTTGTGCGAGAGCATTCGCAATGTCCAGCGAACCCGCGAGAAGATTGAGCGCCTGCTGCTGGAAATGGGCGCAGACCTACAGCACATCAACGACTGCTCAATGGAGTCGGCCGTCGCCGAATTCGGTGACACGCGTGGCGCGCGCCTGAGGGGATGGGACAAGTTCAACGAGATTGCGCAAGAGCAGCTCGGCCTCCACCCCAACCAGGCAAAGCTCTACCTTGGCCTGTACAGGCGGTTCCTCAGCCACAACGGGGCACTCTCGAAGCTGAACATCGGCGAGCTCATGATCCTCCGCAGCACGGACTACACCGATGAAGAAATCACGGCCGTCATCGAATACAAGGAAAACGACCCCACGTATCGTCGCAAGAACATCCGGGACTACGTCGAGCAGCTTCGTAAGAAGCACGAGCAGGTTCTCGATGTGACAGCCCGGCTTGAGACGGCGACATCGGAACTTGCAAACACGGTACAGGACAACGCCGACAAGGACATTGAAATCCGCCGGCTCAATGAACAGGTCGCCAAGCTCACGGGCGAACGTGACGCTGACCGCGAGGCTTTGAGCCATGTTCGGGAGGAACTCACGCGGCACAACCACGCACACAGCATGCAAAACATGCGGATCCAGGATCTGGAACGCGAGACGCGCGAACTGCAGGAGCGTGTCGCCCACGCCCGCGCCAACGCCAAGACCGAGACTGTCGAGGTGCAAGTAATCCCGCCGGGGTACGCCACGCTGGACGAAGCGTTGGCAGCGAAGAACAGCGAATTGGAATCAGCGCGACAGGCACTGGCAGAAATTGCCGAACGCCGCGCGAGCGCCGAGCAAGAGTTCGCAGAGCGCACGGATGCCTTGGATCGTCGCACCAAGGCTGACGAGGCTTTGGCAACATTGGTGCAGCAGTTCGAAAACACGGTCGCAGCCTTCGCGACAGCGCAGGTCGCCGTCCAGTTAGACGGCGGCGTAGCGCAGTTCCACTCCACGCTGTCCGTCCTCGACAGCATCGTCGGTCGTCTGCATGCCGACATCCGCGCCGCCCTCCCATCCCGCTGATACCTGATCCCCTCCTGCCATGCAACAACACTCCCTGACGGCCGAATTCGAGCGCCTCCAACTGACCCGCATGACCTGCGACCGGATCCGCTCTGCCAACTATCACCTCACCGATCATTTGGCCGAAGCGCTGGGCGCACACCCCCAGCTTTCCGAAGTACTTCATATCGATCGTGATCAAATCGACAGAATGCGCAAGGCCGTGGCCACACAGCGCGCACTGATGGGCACGCCGTTCTTGGTTGTCACCCCGACGCTGGTGGACGTCCATGACTGGAAATGCCTGACCGAAGGCACGACAACCACCGTGGCCGTCGACAAGCTGCGTGACAAGCTGCCGGCGTGGAGCAATGACGACAAACTCCGCCTTTTCTATAACAACCGGCATTACATCTGGCTGATGGTTGAGCTACTGCACGTCAGCATCCTCGCCGCGCCGCTGCTGGGAATCAGCAAGGAACTGGCGGTCTATCTCCGATCATTGCCCCAGCACGTGCTCGACCTGGCCATCTCCAGGGTCGACTTTCCGATGTTCCGTTGGCGCCTTGATAGCAAGCGATTCTGGCTCGATTTCGAGACGGCCCGGGTATCGCCTGATGCGATTGGCCATCACTTCCTGGCGACGGTGCCGATGCGGGCCGACAAAATCGAAGCCAAGCAGTCGTGGTCGAACCTGCGGCTCGATCCGCTCAAGAAGAAGTTCTACAGCGAAATGATGATCCGGCAGTGCTGTCGCGCCTCGACCGTCACCTCGCTCCTGGGTATCAATCCCACCAAAACCCGACAGCTTTTTCAGGCCATTCACGGCGCGCCGTCGTCTACGGGCCAGCTGCCAACGTCAACCGTCTGGTACTTCGAGCAGCCGCTGCATCGGATGCAGGCAACGATGATGGTGACGCTGTATCGGATCGGGCTCGCGTTCGGCGCGAACGTGCCGGAGGCGTTCATTGCGGCCTACGATCTGTTCGAGAGGTTCTTCGGACCGGACTCCCGTATCACAGCCGATCGAGCCTGTCACATCTGCCGATCTATGTCGACCGACGCGCAACTAGACCTTGCGCCATGCCGCAGCTGCCGGACGCCATATCTCATCGCCAATACTGCGCCCAAGATTGAACTCAGCAACAACTTCTCGTGTCCGGGATGCACGGGTGCCCTTGGCAACGTGCAGCTCGGCCGTCGCCGAAAGTCCTAAAGGGGGCGCGAATGCTGTTCGCGATGAAGAAGTTTTTCGAGCTGTTCTTTATGCACGCCCTGCCCTGCTACATCGCGTTCCGCTGGGCGAACAAAGTGAACAAGAACCCGTGGAAGTGGGCGTTAATCTGCTTTCTCTCCTCGTACTTCGGGTTGGTGGTGTTCGGCCTGCTGCTGAACCGAAAGGGACTGCCAACCTACGAAGAGTATGCGGCCGCCAATCCGGCCCATGCCGGAAGGAATGGTGTCGCGTGCAACCAGTGCGGCTCGAGGAGCATCCGACTGTGGCGCCACCAGCCGTTTCTCCGCGTCCAGCAGTGGCACATCTGCAATCACTGCGGAACGACGCTTTACCGCTCGCTTTAGCCTCCCCCCACTTTCCGGGGGTTCAGTACAACGATCCGACCGCCGTTGTATGGGCGGTCCGGATTCTTGTATCCTTGCGGCCTTTGTCGGATTTGTCACATTTACCATGCGCCTGCTCCTCGCAATCCTCCTGCCCTGGCTTCAGTTTTTCACGATTGGACGCCCGTTTGCCGGGATTATCTGCCTGATCCTGCAGCTCACGATCATCGGCTGGATTCCGGCTGCGATCTGGTCGACCTACGCGCTCAGCCAATACAAGACCGACAAGAAGATTCAGGCGGCCCTCAACAATCGCGGCCGTTGATAACGAAGGGAGTACAGGCATGGTGTTCAAGACAATTGTTTCGCGTTCAGCCCTTGCAGGGATTGCGCTCATGGCCATAACGGCATGCAGCAATAAGCAAGATGCGAACAAGAGTAATTTCAAAGCGGCAATTCAGGACTACTTCGACAAGAGTCACGGCATCTGTGTGATGGCGCCCGCGAAACAATTTCCTTATAAGATCGAAAAGAAAGGCGGGCTGCGCGATATGCGGCATCCCGAGAAGGCAGCGGCATTGGTTAAAGCTGGCCTGCTCGCTGAGTCGGAAGCTGAAATGCCCAACGACAATCAGTGGATCAAAGAGTCTATCCCTGCGAATGAGTATGCCCTGACAGAACTAGGCAAGAAGTACCTAGTAAAGGGCGCAGGTGGAAACATCAGCGATTGGGACGGGTTCTGCGTTGGCAACGCAAAGGTCGTCGACGTCGAAAGTTTTTCCGCGCCGGCCGACAGATTCGGCGTAAAGGTCTCTCTCGTTGACTACACCTTCGTGATACCCGATGCGCCGGACTGGGCCAAGGTGCCCCAGATGCAAAATGCTTACCCACAGCTACAGGCAACGACCGCAAAAAGGCGCGATAAGACTATGCTGATCGCAACTAGTGAAGGGTGGGTGCACGAGCAAATTTTCCGGACGGGCATGCCAAAGTGAATGCGGCCGGGTAACGATGCCGCTAGTTTTTGCCAGCTTGACATTCGACTCAAGTCGGTACGATGGAACTAAGCGGTTCGAGATCGGATCGCGGTCCATCCTGAACAACAGAGGAAGAAGAAAATGCAAAAGACCAAGTTCGCACTCTCCATCGTTTCTGCTGCTGCACTGCTGACCCTGGCTGCCTGCGGAGGCGGTGGTGGTGGTGACAGCGCACCGGCGGCGCAACAGCCGGCAACGCCGACGCCGCCGGCACCGACTATCACCGTGCAAGGTAACGCAACGGCCGTGACCGCAGACCCTCTCGCAGCCATCTTTGTGCCAACGGATGCGACTTCGCGCGGTCTGTCGGCGCATGCCGGTGTCACGGCATCGGCGCCGGCATCCCTGCAAGCGACGACGCCCGAAGGAGCCTACAAGACTCTCGGAGGCAACCAGGCGACCGTCGTATCACTGACTAGCGGTACTATTGCGGAAGTGAGCGGCAACGGCTCTTATGCCATCGGGCGCTGGACAAACGGCGCAACTACCCAGGGCAGCATCAGCGTAAATCAGGGAGCACACTATGCAGTGGGCAAGCCGCTAGTTCTCCCGCGTACCCCGGGCCCTGTTGCCAACCTTGTTTGCTCACTGCTGTCGAGCACGAATCCGACAGCCGTTTCCGGCAATTTTCCGACGGGGAAGGTCAACATTGCTACCGCGCAAATTAGCCTCGGCGGTCCTGGCATCGACTCGTTTGCTATTGACGTTGCTATCGGATCAGACGCGCACGCAACTGCAACTACGACCGGCGCGCCGATCACCGGAGCACATCTTGCGCCGGCAGGCACCTTCCAATTTGAAACCCTTGGGACGGATACGGCGAACCCGCTTCTGGCAGTTGGCTACACCATCCCCAGTCCTTCCAGTGGCGATGTTTCCGGTGTAGTCGTGCTTTCCTGCCAATAAGGCTTCAGGCACCAAACAAATAGCCCCGCAGAAGCGGGGCTTTGCACACAGGGCGGGCGTCAGCTCTGATTGCTACTCTGTATGAACGGACCAATCGGGATGCCGACTGTTCCCGGAGGGCACGTGTAACCATCTGTCTGCTCCCACCCCTGGATGCCTACGTTCGCCGCCACGCCGGTCACCGGACGCGAGCCAGCGCGATAGTCCGTCGAAGGTCCCATACCATAAACCCCGGGCGCGCCCTCCTTGTATACGCATACAGCTGGAGAAAAGTCACCCAGACCAGATCCGCCAGCAACCCAGTACACCGAGTGGACTCCCGTGCCGCCACCGCTGGCCGCTTTCCAAATGCCATTCTGACAGGACAGCGTCTTGCCGTTGGGGTCACTACGAATGGCGCCCTGTGGGTCCGCACACCCTGATCCCGCCCAAACCTTCTGACTCCAATCTGCGGTCGGCACAATCGCACCATTTGTAGTGACTGATCCAGAAGCACTCACTCCTCCATAGGAGGTTACACCGCTCGCGTAGACGGCGCCGGTCTGAAGATTGCCGGCAACATAGGCACTCCCGTTGGACTGGACATAATTGCCAAATACACCATTGCCATTGACGTTCCCGCCTGCAGATAGGCTTCCTGAGGCCGACACATTCCCGGCCGCTGACACCGACCCGTTCGACTGGAAATTCCCCACACGATTCATCGCCTGGTTGTTTGCATCCATCGGCCCGGTCAGGTTCAGCGATCCGTCTCGCTTGTAGAACTGGTTCATCGATTGGGCCAACAAAGAACTCGAACCAGTCCGCATGGCCAACACACCGGACGGCTTCGCCGCGACCGGGTTAACGGTAGACCAGCTCGCAGACATGCCGGTGATCGTTGCGGGGGTCTCTGCGTACGACACGCCGGCGTCCTGCCCGGCCTTCGCCACAGCAAGACCCAACAGGTCCGTCCGGACCCGGCCGACTGCGTCCCGATATCCCGTCGTCGAGTACACCAGGCCGGGAATCGAGCACGCTGTGATGTCCGCCCCGCAGTTTGTTGGCGTCAGGTCGACGCGGAACGACAGGCCCAAGGGGCTAATGTCCGTGTAGCCGATGGGCAGCAGACCGAAGTTGATGAGATCCTGCACGGTCGGATGCAGCGGACTTGCCACCCCAATCGTCTTGCCGCCCACGGTGAGATTGGTCGGGACGGTCGGGCTCCTCGCCAGGTCCGTGAATGCCTCGAACGTGTAGGTATTCACGGCCGAAGCGATGTTCGCCATGTAGTTGCCCGTGCCGACCGATTGGACCTCCTCGATCTCGGCATACGTCCACGGCACCGATGCCATAAGAGCAACGCTGCTCAGCGCCAGCCCCATGGCGTAGTTCGACATCAACATATTCCACTCTCCTATGCCAAAGCCCGGCCAACGGCCGGGCAGTCTATACGCGCGTCAGACCGGGATCAGGACATGAAAAGGTCGATCGTGTTGCTGTCGCCGGAGCACTTCACCTCCGTCATGTTCACGCTGCCGCCAACGCCCTTGATGGGGACGCCGTTCACGATGATCTTGCCCGCGCTGCTCTGGAAGGCCGACGCGATCTGCGTGCAGGCGGCGTCGGGCTGATTCGGGATGGTGTATTGCACCGAATCGTTTGCCGTCAGCAGCTTGCCCGGCACGATCGTCAGCGTGCCGCCGCCCGGCTGCACAGTGACCGCCCCACTGTCTACCGTCATGGTGGTCAGGTCCTTGAACGTGCCGTTGTCGATGATCGATCCCACGGTCACCGTGCTATAGCGACCGCGATAGTTCGTCTTGACCTTGCCCATCACCTTGTTCAGCTCGGTCGTGAACTGCTGGACCTGGGAGTCGGTCGAGTTGCCCGAGAAGAGCACCAGGATTGCAACGAGCGAAAAGGCTACCAGCAGCAGGTAGAAGCCGTATTCATCAAGAATGCCGCCGTGCTGGCCACGAAGGCGCGGATTGCTACGGATGCGCTTCCATTGTTCGGCACGGCTCAGGCGATTGAGCGGTGCCATATTTTCGCCCGCCGTCGTTTCGTGAGCCGCCGTGTTGGTGTGCAGGTTGTTTTCCATTGTTCAGCCTAGTTCGTCAGTTGGATGGGAGGGTGGAGGAAGGATTGATGCTCTTCTGATGCGTCTTCATGCCGTGCACCTGCATGCTTTGCTTCAGCTCACGCGCCATAAACGCGGGCATGAAGGCCAGGGCCGTAATCAGGATGATCAGCAGGATGGAGGACCGTCGATTGAACTTCGAGGCCCGCTGTTCAAGCTCGAGCGGCGCGGTCTTCAATAGCGTCACCGAAACCGTATTCAGCATCTTGGAGAGGTCGTCCTCATACTCCGCGATGTCCTGAATGCGGTACGTGGTATCGCGGTCAAAGAGGCCCGTGTCGAACATCTTGCCGCCGGCATTGGGCGACTCTTCAAGCGTCGCCTCTATCCGCCGGATGTGCTGGGCGAGGTAGGGGTACGCATTGGCGCGCATCATCTCCAGGGCGTTGGTAAGGTTGTTCATGTCGCCGCCAAAGCGCTGAGTCACGGCCGACATGGCGCCGAGAAACTGCGCGCCCTGGAATCTGCGGAAGAAGTCGAAGAGGATGACGTTCTTGTCCAGCCAAGCGCGATACGGGCCGGTGTAATTCCGCAGCGCACGCGCTACCCACCACACGAGCCCCGCTTCGCCTACCAGCACTAACCATCCCCATTCACGCAGGAACGCGGCGCCGAGACGGAATGCCCGGGCAATCGGGCCATAGCCGTCCACGGGCAGGAGGTTAGCGAAGCTGCGATCCAGCATCGGGGCCACGATGAATGCCATTACGCCGAGATAGACGTGCAGAATGATGAGCGTAATGCCCATGCTCGCCAGCAGCAGCAAGATGTTGGACTTGGCCGCGCTCATTGCCCGGAGGTTGTTCGCCAGCCGGAACAACCCGTCCTTTACATCGCCGCCCTGCTCGGCCACCGCCAGAATGGCGAGGTCTTCGTCAGGCACCGTGCCCCGGAAGATATCGGCAAGCCGTGATTCCTGCGTCTGCCCATCGAGACCTTCGTAACGCGCCAGCCATAGTGCCGCCAGCAAGCCTAACGGCTCACCGGCGCGGCGGGCCGCATCCTTGGCAAAATGGTTCGAGATCGGCTCCCCCGGCATCTTCTCGATGCGCATGGCCAGGTCGTAGTAGTAGTCCGCGCGCTTGGGCGAGAATTCCAGCTTTGCGAACCACAGCTTGTCCGGAAACCGGCCCGTCGCACCGCCAATGCTCTCTGCGGCCGCGGCGTATTTCTTGCGCTTGACCGCGGCAAGCGCGTCCTTCAATCGTTGCATCATGCTCGGGCTCCGGTCAGTCGCTTCAACTTCGCTTCGTATGCATCCAGAGAGAGGATGCGCTCGGCCTGCCGTGGGTCCACCGTGCCGGCGAACACGTGATACATGGCCACTTCGAATACCGACTTGCCAGTACTGTCCGGGACGTCGAAACCTGTCGCGCGCTTCTCACGTTGATGGGCCTGCAATTCAATCGCACGCGCATCGCGGATGTACATCAGGTCCAGCTCGTCCGGCTCGAACATCTCGGCGGCCATGACGCGGCCTCGGATGCCGTTCAGGTCCGGCAGGTTCGCGCGCCGGCATTTGTCGCAGCCGGCTTCGCGCCGCACGCGGATGCCGTCGACGTCGAACTGGAACAGCCGCTCGATCTGCTGCAGCTTGGCGGCACCCAGGATGTCCTTGGCTTCCTCGCCGTGATGGCCGCAGTCGCACGTCTTGGCGAGCAGCGCCTGGTACACGTAGAGGTTCACGAAGCCTGGGGTGGCCAGCACACTGCGCGGAATCTGCAGTTCGCTGTCAGCCAGGCGGTCGGTGGCGGCCGTGGCCGAGGGCGCGTGCAGCGTCGTCATCGCACGCAGGCCCGCGCCGGCAACGTCGCGGAACAGCCCGGCCGATTCAAAGTCGCGCACTTCGCCGACCATCACGAAATGGGGATTCATCCGCTTAAGCTGACGCTTGGCCACAATGAACGGATCTTCTTCCCGGTTCGACCCGTCCAGCTGCCGCGCCACCGAGAAATGGTGGGTGCCGTGCGCCATCAGTTCGACCGGATCTTCGATCGACATCTTGTTCATCCAGGACGGCAGGCGCTGCATGACGGCGTGCGCCGTGGTCGTCTTCCCGGAGCCGACCGTGCCGACCAGCACGACGCCGCCGCCCATCTGCATCGTGCAGCGGTCGATCACATCCGCCTGCTGCTGGAAGAAGTGCAGGTCCTTGACGAAATCGACTTGAGTGGTCGTCGCGTTCTCGGGATTCATCCGCATGACGGTCACGTGGCCGTCGGCACTCTGCATGGAGGCCCACCGGAATACCATCGGCACGCCGTCAACCACAGTCCGGATGCTCGTCTGCTGGGGCTGTACCCGGCTGAACACGCCATGGGAGCCGCCCTTCCCTTTCTGGAAGACGTGAGACAGCATGTCCAGCAGATCGGTGGTGCGGATGCGGAACTCGGGGGGCAGGACCAGATGGCCATCGATGGCGAAACGGATCTGCGACAGCTCGCTGTTGTCCTTCACCTCGAAGTGGAGGTCGGATGCCTGCTCGCGCTTTGCGAACTGCGCCGCCGCCAGGAACGTCTGCCACAGGCCGCTCGCGTTGCGCAGGCCTGTGGTCTGGATGCCATCCTGCCGTGCACTGCCTTCGACGCCACGCGACAGCGCCGTCATCACCTGCGGCGTGGCGGTGTAGAACAGCGGGTCGGCCGCGTCCCAGCGCAGCTTCGCCTGGCGCAGGATCTCATCCGTATAGTCCGAGTACCGCATATCGGCCAACAGAATGAACGCGAACTTGCCGCGCTGGCCATCGGCCGGCGCTTCGATCAGGACCGGACAAATCTGGTGCCGCAGCGATTGCGCCAACGAGAGATCGTCGTACAGCACCCGCGAGAACGGCGGCAGGTCATCGGTCGTTCGCACTTCCGTACAACCGACCTCGCTCATCTCGGGCGTAGAAAGGGAGGGCTCGGCATGCACGGGCACCGTGGCTGCCGGCGCCTTGCCGAGGCGCGCCGAACCCGCGCCCGATATGACCATGATGCCGCCTGAGGCTTCGGGCACCAGGCCCTTTCTGGAGCGTTCAAACAGTCGCACGATTGGACTCCTTACCCCTGCGCCACTGCCGCAGGCGCGGCGGGCACGGGTGGCGTCGGCGGCATGACCGGAGCCACGCCATTGCCGCCGGCGCCCGGGAACGGTGCGGGCATCACCGGGGGCTGAGACGGCATCGCGGTCGCTGTGCCGGGGGCGTGGGCGTGGGCGGGTAGCGGACCACCGCCATTCGCCACCGAAGCGCGCTGCACGGGCGGCTCCTCGAGAAGCACGGATTCGTCGTCGGCACGCTCGGCGGTCAAGGTCTGCTTTCCCTTGGATAGCTTCGTACCGGCCTCTGAGATGGAGACGACCTTGTAGCCGCGCACGTTTCCGCCGACCTTCGCCGGATAGACCTGACCGCCCCACTTCACGTAGCTGCGCAGCGTGACCGGGAGGCCGGCCTTGCTCCCGTCTACACCGAAGATCGCAACGGTCTTGGGCGTGCCGCGGGCCTCACGCTGCTCTGCGGTCGGCGCAGCCGTCGTGACCACCGGCGCCGGATTCGTCTTGGCCAGCTCTTGGTCGGCCTTTTGCACGGCGATCTGTGCGTCCTTTTCCAGAAGCACCCGCGTCACAGTCTTGTCGCCGTCCGCATGGGCCAGCGAGGCGGCAACTGCGAGACAGGTCATGGCGATGCGTTTCATTAGCTTTTTCCTCCATCGCGGGCGTACGCATCGCCCTTCACATTGAGTTCAAACTTCGATTTCTGGATGTCGGAGTCCGCATCCAGGTTGATCGTCAGGGCGATTTCGTTGACCGAGACGTTCGGCGGGAAGGTGCCGATCTCCGCCGCGTTGCGAAGCGGCCCTTCCATTTCCCACTTGGCGCTCTTGTAGACATACGGGACAGAGGCAAGGCCCTCGTCGGGGATCGTCCCGAACAGTCCGATGTCCTGCAGCACCGCCTTCGAGGCCGCAGGCCTCAACAACTGGAGGGTCGAGCCGAAATCCGTGCGCAACGCCATCGACGTCGGCAAGGTCTCGATCAGCTTGCTGAGCGGCGCGTCCGGGCCGAACGGCACCATCGCCTGCACGGTGACTTCCTTGTCTTCCTTGGTGAAGGAGGGTGCGCTGAAGGCGTCCGGCAGCGCGGCCAGGAACGTCGCGTTCGTCACACCGCGCGGCGCGCCCTTCGCGCCCCCAAGTCCGTAGGTCAGTGAGCAAGCCGCTTGCGGCGCCACGACCGATCCACAGGTGATCTTCGTGAGCTTCCACCCGCCGACAAACAGCGGATCGACATCGACGAACCACTTTGCGAAGCGCGGCACGGCCACCGCAGCGACGGCCGACGGTGCGCGGCCGCGAGCGAGGATGTCTTCGGCATAGCGTTGCGCCGGACTCTTTTGCGGGGGCGGCGGATGCTTGCGGGCCTCATAGGCCCGGTACTGCGCCATGCCGTACTTGTAGCCAACGGCGCCGACAACGATCAGGGCGGCCAGCGCCAGAAAGCGCTTCTTCGTGGCGGCCGAACTCGGCTTGCGCAAGGCTGCGTGCTGGTCGGCGGCGTCGGCCAGCTGCTCAAGCGTCAGTTCCGAGAACGTCAGCGCCGGCACGTTGCCGAGCAACTGCGCCAGTTCGGGAAGGTTGCCGGCCAGCCGGAAGGTGCCCCCTGCGACCCGAGCGAACTCGACGGCAAGCTCGGACAGGGTCTGCTCGTCCTGAATGACGCGGTCGAATCCAACACGTGGTCGGCCCTTGAGGATGCCGCAGACCAGATAGCCGACCTGCTTGCCAGCGTGTTCCAGCCTGTACGCAAAGAGTACATTCGGCATCAGCCCCGGGATGCGGGCTACCGCGACTGCCGCCGAATAGAGCTTGTCCTTGACCTTGGTCTGCGCGTCTTCCGGGGCGAGATAGCCCACATGCAGTGCCGCGCCGTCGTGCCAGATCCGCGCGGCCTTCACTTCCTTGGCGACTTTCGCGGCCAGGTCAGGTGCGGGCGCGTTTCCGGTGAGGGTGCGCCATTGCATGCCGAAGGCAATCGCCTTGCCGTGGATCTCGAGGATCATCGGGCAACTCCCGGCGCCACGCTGTCGGCACCCGCTTTCGACAGGCGTGCGCGCAGGAAGGCGCGGAACTCAGCCCTCTCGGCCGCCGGCACGCGCTTATTGCCGTCGAGGCTGTAGAGATCCAGGCGCTCGGTCGTCGGCAGATTCAGTCGCCGACGCACCGAATGCTCCAGGTCCGCGCGAAACTGGTTGCAGAATCCAATTGCACCGGGCATGAACATGCCGCAGATCACGGCGCCCCATGCGATCATCATCACGAGGCCTTTAGCGATGCCATACGCGAATGATTCCGGCGACGTCTGAGCGAGCATCCACAGCTTGCGCGCAATGGCCAATGATGTCGCCGTGTCGAAAAGCAGCCCGCCAACCACGATCCAGAATGCATGGAACGGAATGGCACGCGTCATCAGGCGGACGACGTTGACCGCCATTTCGCAGAGATTGGCGATCTGGCGCAGATAATTTGCCGCCGTGAACACTGCCTGGTGGCGCAGCGAGGCGTATTCGACGTCGGAAATCACCCCAAGATCCATGCAATGGACCTGTACGGTCCATGTGCGCCCGGTCGTGGCCAACGACCGTTGATGCAGCGACAGGCCATAGATGGATAGCAACCCCTGCCCGATAAACGTCAGCACGGCAGATACCATGGCAACAGGGACCATATCCTCACGATGCTGCAGCAGGACCAAAAAAGCGCCCGGCAGGCAGGTGAGGATCGCCACCAGCGGATAGCGACGATACAAAGCCAGCGCATCGGAGAGAAGCGTTCGGATCGCATGCATGATCACTTGCCCTCCCCGTGGTCTTGCACCATGACCGTTGCGAGGAGCAGCGTGAACGTGCGCGTCTTCGATACGGTCTGCGACCCACCGAGGATCATCGGCAACGATTCGCCCAGCGTTCGGCGCGTGTTGGCGGTGTCGTCCTGGTCCAGGGCCGCCATGAGCACCGTCTGGCCGTTGCGGACGATGATGTCCTGCTTCGGAATGCCCTTGCCGACAATATTGATGGTCTGAACCGACTGTTGGTTGTTGCCGGTACCCGACGTGAACTTCTCAAGCGGGCCGTCCTGCTTGGACTGGTCCAGCGCAATCGTCAGGTTCACGTCGTCGCGCGAGGTGGCGTCTGCATAGGCCGCCAGCTTGAAGCCAACGGTTGCCGTCGACGTGATGATCCCCGGGATACCGCCCGTGCCACCGGCCGTCGTCGTCGCCGGCGTCGAGCCCGACGCATACGAGAAGGTCCGGCGGTTGTTGTACTGGAACCCATGCCGGTTACGCATGGAAACAGGAATCGTGACGCCAGAGGTCACGGTACCGTACTGTTTCAGCGCGTTGACGATCGCTTGCGTGCCAGCGAAGCCGCCCGACGTGATACCGAGTCCCACGCCGCCGGCCGTGGACGATACGAGCGTCGCCGGCGACAGCGCGTTGACCGTGAAGCCCGGCAGGTTCTGCAGTGCCTTCGTCAGCACGACGTTCCAGTCCACGCCCGCCTCGCCTGCGTCAGAAACCGTCAAGTCGATCATCTGGAACTTGAGCGTTACCATCCGCGAGTAGATGGCGATCTGCCTGCGAATGATCTCGTCGGCGGCGTCGACCGCTTCCTTCGTGTCGCGCAGGGTGAGCACGCCGGTGGCCGGGTTCAGCTCAGAGCTGCCGACCATCGTCATGGCCGGCAAGATGCTCGTCTTGACGCCTTCGAGGTCGTTCTGTTCCTTGATCTCGGCCTTGGCCGCGGCATCGATCTGCGCGGACTGGCCCGTCCCGCTCGAACCGCCGCCTCCGGACGAGCCGCCCTCGGCCGACTGCTTGAACTCGGTGGTGAACGAGTTGGTGCCGCCGGCCATCGGCAGCTGCCAGGTCTTCGTCACAAGGCGATAGAACCGGACCAACCCCTTCTCGGCGTTGTACTCCCAGTTGATACCGAGCCGCGTCGCGATCAGGTCAAGCATGTTCGCCAGCGGCATCTTTTCGCTGTTCTTGAACTCGACGTTCAGCGGCGTCTCCAGGAGAGCCGTGGCCTGCGTCACGCCAACGCCGCCGGCGGCCGTCAGCGCGGACGGCAGAGGCGAGTTGAGCGCCGGTGCCGGGCCGAGACCCTGCGACAGCGGATTCACCGCACCGCCCTGCCCTTGCTGCGCCGTGCGCAACTGCTGTTGCGCTTGCGCGGCAAACGTGCGCGGCAGCAGAAGATTCGGCGGCAGGTAGACGTCCGACTCGATCTTGACGGGGATGCCGGTCGCCATCTGCACGCGCTGCGCAGCGACAGCCAGCGACATCGAGCGTTCGGGAAACACGACCAGGGTGTCGACGTCCTTGCGCAGTGCCACCGGGAGCGTCACGTTGCGCGCCACCGGCACACGCTTGCCAGCGAGGAACGGGCGATTCACCTCCTGCTCAGCCTCCACCGCAGCACGATCCCGCCGAATGCGCGCGTAAAGTTCCTCGGTTGTCTGCGTGATCTGCATCGTCGTCGTGTCGGTGGTCTGCCGGACGTCCTTGAGCAGCGTCGGGGAGACACAACCCGAAAGTGTGGTACAGACCAGGGCGGCGCCAGTTGCCGGTTGGAGAATGTGTTTCAGCTTCATCTGCAGCTCACTTGGTCGGGTCGCACTTCGTGGTGAGCTTCACCACACGGACGAGGTTGTTGGAGTAGAAGCACGGCTTCAGGCTGTAGTCGGTCATTTCCGTCGCCGAAAGCACGCGGCGCACTGCCGTCTTGAAGTCGGCGGTAAAGGCATCGGCGCCTTCGATCTGCACGTCCTGATCCGGCTCCCACGGCGCGGTGGCCCAGCCGGCATCACGGGCCCACTTCTCGATGAGGAGTCGATAGTTGCCATCGCCGGGCGACACCGACCAGTCGCGCTGGCCATTCGCCATGACCGGCGTGGCCACGGGCACCGGGGCCGCTGGCGTTGCCGTGACCGGAGACGTAACCGGTGCGGTGGCCGCAAGTGTCGGCGCGAGCGCAGCAACGGTCGTCGCATCGGACTTCCGCGCCTTGCGCTCCGACAGCAACTGCCAGCCGCCTCCGGCCAGGGGCTTGCTCGGCTCGAAGTTGCCCGAGGCATCAGCGCCGAACGGGGAGGTCGCAGGCACTGCGGCGTGCGCGCAGGCTGCAAAGGCCGCGGCGCTCGCAAGAAGAACCCGGCACATCCGGGACAACGATCGAGACTGGTGCATGGCTGTATTCCGTTTCAATTCGAATGGGTTACTTGGTCGTCGATTGCAGCTTCTGGTAGACGCGATTGGCATACCGAAGCCGCTTGTCTGGCGAGCCGGCGTTGTAGCAACCGACAGCCGTCCACGTCTCGCCATACCGGCCCAGGCAATCGGCGAGAATCCAGGTACCGACGTAGGCGTTGGTGCAGGGGTCGAAAAGGCTTTGGCGGGTGATCCCGAACTTCGCGAGGCGCGGCAGGTGCGCAGAGTTGATCTGCATCAGCCCGATGTCCTCGCTGCCGTTGGTGTTGCGGTTGGTTACCCACGACCGCATCCCCGACTCCACCTGCGCGATGCCACGCGCCAGCACGGGGCTCACGCGATGGAATGCCGCCGCCTCGTCCAGGCAATCGGCATGCACAAGACCAGCGAACGCAGTGCCGGCGACCAGTAGCCCGATGCGGATCGCAATCATTGGACCGCCCGCTCATAGAAGCGGACCTCCGGCAGACGGTCCACGCGGACGACATTGCCATCGGCGATGACGGTCAGATGGTCCGATACCCCGTTGAACTTGAAGTACCGGTCCTTCTGCTCTCCCCCGCCCTGGTGGTTGTCGCCAAACACCGAGATGCTGGCCATCGACTTGGCGAAGCTTAGGTAGGTCGCGCCATCCTTCTCGAACACGCGTTCGAGGCCGGCGCTGTTCTCACGCGGGAACAGGAAATTGATGCCCGGCACGCGCGCGACTTCCACGCGCTTCCCGCCGCTGCTGGCGGTGAAGCTGTCCACCGTCGGGAAGGAGAGCACCCGCTCGGTATCGTCCCAGCGCGTGCGCAGCTTGTCGCCGGCGCCGTCGCGCACTTCCAGGTCTTTCGGCTCCGTCTCGAATCGCACCTCGATGCGGCCATTCTTGGCATCGCGGATTGCCAGCGCATTGAAGGCCGAGGCCAGAGTCGGCCCCTCCGGCAGGGGTGTGGCGGCAGGTGCCGCGTCGGCCACAGGTGCCGCCACGACTGGCGCGGCAACACGCAGCATGCCGCCAGAAAGCGCCGCTTGACCTGGCTCGACCGAGAACGCCTTGGGCGGCGTGGCGCGCAGCGCGATATTCCGCCGACCGAAGTCCACTTCCGCATAGAGGTTGCGCTGCTCGAGCACGCGGGCCAGCGCCTGCACCCAGTTTTCACCCGGCTTCGCGTCCAACGATACGTCGTCGGTCAGCGGGATATCCTTCTGGGCGGTGCCACTCCATCCGGCCGGCGCGATGGACTTCACCATCTGTGCAAGCGGCAGTGACGAGCGACCAGCCCGAACCAACGGAAGGTCCGAATAATTGCCGATAAGGGCCAGACGCCCCGACACCGCAGCCAGGCTGCGCGGCATGTCCCCCACGGGATTGGCGGGCTCCGAGGTGAAGCCATTGGCGCGTTTCCAACGTGCCACGACGGATTGCCCGTTCACGGTGTAACGCAGCACGTCCGGTACGCCCTCGACCACCCAATACGGGCCGTTCTGGATCGCACCATCCGCCTGCACGACCTGCCCGTGACGCGGCTGGATGTAGGTCGACAGTCCGTCGTTGAATACCATGGCCGGGCGGTCCGCGGCGCGGGTGACGACCTGATAGTCGAAGTCGAGCGGATCTGTGTCGGCCGCGTGAGCGCACGCTGCGACCAGTGCAAAAGCGGAAAATAGGAGCGGCCTGATCATTGGAATTGTGCGACGTGTTTCATGATGCGGGAGAAGTACGGGCCACCACGCTCGGGGTTGGCGCTGTGGTACCAGGCGACAGCCTTCATGGCCGAGCCGCTGCGCTGAAGGTTCTCCGCCAGAATGTCCTCAGCAACGCGAATGTTCGTGGCCGGGGCAAGGGCCTCCCATGGCGACGCAAAGCGCTTGCCGTGGTAGCACCAGTTCACCTGCATCAGCCCGACATCGAAGTCGCAACGATCGTTGGCGAGCAGGCGTGTAACGGCCGCGTAGGCTTGCTCGCGCGTGGCGAAGAACATGCCCCGCCCTGCCACATTGAGCGTCCACGGCCACGGGCGACCCTTGTACGACGACTCGTTCATGGCGATGCCAGCGGTGATCTTGGGATCGACGCGATTGCCCATCTGCGCGAAGGGCTCAGTCTTCGGAGCGCATTTCCATCCGCCCCGGCGTTCCGCGAGCGCTTCTTGCGCGACATCGTCGAGGACAGCGGGACGCAGCCAACCTTCCCTGACAAACAGCGTCGCGATGGGGGTGGCTTTGCCGCCCAGGGTTACCAACGGGCCCGCTTCCGTACCAGGTTCGATCTGCGCGCCCAGCAGCTGGGCCGACCAACCGACAAATGCGTCGAGACCGCAGTAGAGAACCGGCTTTCCCTCTAGGGTATGCATGCGCGCTTGTCCATCAGCCCTCACCACAATCGCGTTCGGGCTCACTACGGCTTCAATCGTTGCGGCATGAGACTTCAGCCCAAACGTCGTAGCCAGGGAAAGAATGCATAGCGATGCGAATCGCTTAGTCACGATAGGCCTCCAACACAATGTCGTGCTTGACCTGGACCAGCATCGGTTGGCCCGGCTCAGTTGAGATCGTGGGCCGGATATTCTGGTTACGGTTCAGAATCGTTTGCGCAGTTTGTGTCGCAACCTGTCCCGCCGCATTGCCATACGCGACGAGGCCGGCCGGCCCAACCGTCGTTGTAGTGGGGTTGTCGTTGAATCGCAGAGACAGCGCACCGATGACCAATGCACCGCCAAAGATCCTCAGGAAGTGGTTGTTGACGTCCCCGGAGTTTCCGGCGGTCCCGTCCGGATCAGCGCCTTGCATCCCCATAAGAGGAACAGTCTTCCCATTGGGCAGCTGCATGCGCACAAAGGCTGTCAGCAACCGCTCTTGACCCACCGCAATGTCAGCGCTGTACATGCCCACCAGCGTCGTGCCGGCGGGGATGATCTTGCAGTCGCCCTTCACCGTGTCGTAGATGTCCTGCGAAACGCTTGCCCGGAACTCACCGGGCTTGTCTGAATTGAGTCCACCCACAAAGTTCGCTGGGATGACAAATCCACGACTTAGCGTGCAACGCGGCAGCTTGCCGTCGAAGCTCGTACGCAAGGTGCCCGTTGCCCCGGCCTCCTTCAAGAACTGCTTGTCACCGGTCAACGCGGGTGCGCTCGTATCTTGCCCTTGTGCAGCAGCCGAAGCTGCACTGGCACGGGCTGCGGCAGCCTGTTGCAAAGCCTTCATCTGGGCAGGGTCCGTAACGTCCGCGACCTTCGGACCGCCCGCATTCTCCAACTGAGACTTTCGTACGCCGCTCTTGTAGATCGGCGCTGTGAAGATGGTGTCGCGCTCATTCTTCTTTGCGTCTGGCGCCGGTGCACGCCCGCCGCCAGCGTTCAGATCACTGGCGTTCAGTAACGGCGTCTTCCCCGTGTCAGGTGGCGTGGCGAGCTTCCGCTGGCGTTCCGCCTCGGCCCTCGCCTTCTCAGCCTGATCCCGAATAGTCTGTTCCAGGTTCTGAGAACCTTCGGAGGAGCTGGCGCGGGCGCGAATCTGCTCGGCACGGTCCTGTTCGGCTTTCTCGTCGTGCTGAGCCTCGCTGATCGATTGAAAGTAGTAGCCCAACGCGCCAACCAGCACTGCCGCGACAGCGCCAAGCGCCAGCACGATGTTGCGAGGCAGCTTGCCCTTCACCGTCCGATGTTGCGCGTCGGTCACGTCCGTGACGTTGGAGTCCTTCTTGGGCGCGCGCATCAGAAAAGCCCCAGAATGCGGCCACGGCCGCGCTCGATGCGCACCTCATCCTTGCCTCCCCGCAGCACAATGGTGTCGGCAAGCCGCTGCACCACAAGATAGCCGCCGCGACGAATGGCGTTCACGACCACGTAGTCGCTGCCGTCCTTGACAAGTGCCACCGGCCAGTTCTGCAACGCGCCCGTGGGCAAGCGAAGCCACAACGCCTTGCCGTCATCGAACGCCGTCTCCGGCCTGAAACTCGCACTACCCGAAATGGCATACTCGAAATTCAGCTTTTCCGGCGAAACCCCCACGGCATCGACGTTGCGCTCATCGGGGCTAGGCTGTGGCTGTATCGATTCGCCTGTTCCTGCATCGGCGGCCAACGCCTCGGTACGCGCCTTGACCTTTGCGGCAATCGACGTCGGAATGCGGAAGCGAATCTTCTGGTAAAAGATGCCGCCCAGGGGCGACGAAACGAGCGTGAACTCGTAGCTGCGCTTGTTGGTGTTGACCGAAAGCGTATTGACGAGTCCTGGCGCCTGTGGCTTCACGTACAGGTGATTCAAACCGTCCGTTTCGTAGTCCCAGCGAACGCTCTCACCCCATGCCGGCTCGCCCACGATCTTTTCGTCGTCCGGGAATTCGATCGTCGTCATCTTCAGCGGCGCACTGAGAACCCGAAAGATCTGGTCGCGGCTGTAGTTGAAAACCACCAGCCTCGAGTCCCCCGGAAGCGCCACCGGATCAACGCCGCCATTGAACGGGTTGGCCGGGTTCATGGCGTCGCTCATATCGCCGATGCTCAGGCCGGCGAGGCCTGCACCGAGACGCAGCGCCGGCTTGTCGGCCGCATGGCTATCAGGCGCGGAGAGAATCAACGCCATCACTGCGGCGATTGTGAACGGGATAATTCGGGAGGGCTTGTTTGCTTCCATGGCATTGAACGCGGCGTCAAGCCTGCGACTTTTGAATGCTGAAGAACACGGGATGGATGCCGAACGGATTGGTGCCGAGAACGGCGTCGCTCGACGGCGGCTTAACCTGGTAGCGGAAGGTGATGGCGTAGCGCTGCTTGCGCGGCTTGTACCCGTCCTCGCTCGTCGAGGTGATGAACTCCACAGCAACGGTGTTGTCCGGCAGGACAGCGATGTTGAGAATCTTCGGCTCGCGTACCATCGTCGGCGATGAGATGACCTGCCGAATCGGTTGGTCTTCATCTACCCATTCCTGGAACTGCTGCCGGCTGGACCCGACCATCTGCTCACGTACGGACCGCAGATTTTGTGCGATGCGCGAGCGCTCTACGTCGGTACTGAGGATCGGTTCGACCGTGAACCATCGCGTGACCAAATCCTTGAATGCCCATTTGAGCGCCACGTCATCGGGGCGGTAATCCACCAACTCGCGCACGTATGGCTTGCCGGTCGCATCCGCAGACACGCCCACCGTCTTGACGACAGATGGTGGCGATTCGCGCGTCATGATTGCCGCCAGCGCAATGAATCCGATACCCATCGTTGCGATCTTCCAATGGTTGCGCTCAACCGCAAGACGGGTCGTGCGATCGAAGATCAGCTGATCGGGATTCTCGTTGGCGTACATCCCCGGCGCGACAGTGAGGGGATTCGCCTTCTCGGATTTTTTGGAGAAAATGCGCATGCGGCTTTCCTTTTGGATGCCGCCAATTGGAACAGCTAACGCTGCGTCATAGAGGGTGGAAAGCTATGCGAATTTGCTGAGCTTTTCGCGGAAGGTTGAGTTTGGCCGGATGGACTCGCAACGAGTCACCGATCTTACGCGCCTCGCATCGCAGTCGCCCAGCGTGGGAAGGCGTACAGGCTGATTCTTCGCTACTGCCCCAAATTTGAAAATTCCGTAGGCATTTTTGGGTCGCTTAACCCAGTAAGCTCACATAAAAATGTGAGCTTACTGCGGAAATGGGGTGAGCATGCTCACACTTTCCGGCTCGGCCCGAGCCCGGAAATCAACCTCGCTTCGCCAAGGCAGGCTGCGAAACCGTTCGTAGTTGATAGGGGCGCTCCAGATTCCCGGCCCGAATTCCAGAAAGCTCCGCAAAATCGCATAGCTTTCTGCCATCCACTGCCACCCGCACCCGCGAACAATAGCGGGCATGGATTCTTCCGCCAACCACCCCCTCCTGCAGCTCAGCCAGCTCGAAGAAAGTGCCATCGGCATGTTCTTCGAATCGCTCTCGCAGATTCGCCCCCTCATGGAAGCCAGCGACGTCGCCGAAGTGATGATCAACCGCTTCGACAACATCTGGGTCGAACGTCGCGGCGTCATGAGCCGCTTGGATGTGGGCATCGAACCGGCCAAGCTGGAGGGCGCCATCCGCTCACTCGCGGCATCCGTGCAAAAGTCTGCGGTGCGGGGTACGGCGCAAGGGATTATCAACGCAGGCCACAAGGGCCTGCGTATTGCCGCCGTAATGCAACCGACCGCCATCGGCGGCCATGCCTTGAGTATCCGTCGCCACCAGGAACGAAATCTGTCGCTGAGCGACTACGTCAAGGCCGGCGCATTCTCTTCGCGGCACGCTCGCCGGGTGGACGAAGACCGGCCAATATTTGCCGGGCCCGTCGAGAATGAATCGCTGATGGAAGCGCTGTCGCATTTGGTCGCGCAGCGCAAGAACATACTTGTCGCCGGTGGGACATCGTCAGGGAAGACCACTTTCCTGAACGCTCTCGTCGAGGTGATTCCAGAGGCTGAGCGTGTCCTGACCATCGAGGACACGATGGAACTGAAGCCACGTGTGCCCAATCTCGTCCGCCTTCTGTCGAATACGGACAAAGGCGTCAGCACCCAGCAACTGGTTGCTCTCTCACTGCGCTTTCGCCCGGATCGCATCCTGGTGGGTGAAGTCCGGGGAGGCGAAGCCTACGACATGCTGCAGGCTTTCAACACCGGCCACGACGGCGGCATGGGCTCCCTGCATGCGCCCAATGCGCGCGCAGCCCTGTCGCGGCTCGAAAGCATGGCCCTGCTCGGCATCCCTCCCGGATCCGGCTGGAAGGTCGAAGACATGCGCAAGCTCGTTGCGGACTGCATCCACTACGTGATCCACATGAAGCGCACTGGCGAGATGCGCCACGTGTCCGAGATCATCGAAGTGAAAGGCATTCGCGGCAATGACTACGTTGTCGAACGCGTTTTCTAACCAAAAGAAGAAGGAGCTTTTCCGATGTCTCTCATCTCAGCACTCCGCGCCGCAGCGACGCGCAAAGCCGCCCCAAAGGCTCTTACCACGTTTGCACTGATGGCAGTCGCCACCTCGGCCGGCGCGGCGGAAATCGCAGCATTCTCGGCGCTGGGCGATTTCATTTGCGGTATCGCGACGTTCATCAACACCAAGTACCTGTTTGTTGCGGGTCTGATTCTCATTGTGCTGGGAGCCGTGGGTATCGCCAACTCGGAATCCACCATCATGAAGTTCGTGTCGGTCATTTGTATTGGCGTCGGTCTGGCCGCTGCCGCACCGTCGATCATGACTGTCCTGGGCGTCGCCAAGGCTTGCACGGGGTTCTGAAATGCGCGAGCACCACGTCAGCATCGGCCTATCCCGGCCCCGCCAGATCGGCGGCGCGGTTCGTGGGCTTGCGATCGCCAACGGAACCATCGTCGCGCTGCTCGTCTACGTCACGTTCCGCAGCGGCTGGAAGATTCCGGTTGCGGTCGTGCTCATGGGGCTGGCCTTCCACGCGCTGCTGCGCTGGCTAACCTCGCGCGACCCATGGTGGAACCAGATTCTCAGCGTCTACAACAGCTATGGCGACGTGTACGAGTCCGGGCCTTGGCACGGCAAGCTCCATTCGCTATTCCGCCGCCCCTACGGCTTTGACAGCGACCTCCCATGCTGAAAATCAAGCGTCGCCCGCTCCACGAAGTGGTGCCGTGGCTAACCTCCATTACCCCGGAACTTATTCTCAACAAGGATGGCTCGCTACTCGCGAGCTTCGAGTTCCAAGGTGTGGATGCAGATAGCCCCAACCGCGGTGACATCGAATCGACGCGCAACCAGCTGGACCAGGCGTGCAAGTCATTCGACAACCGCATCACAGCCTGGTGGAAGCTGACGCACCGGCGGGCGTACGGCTATGTCGGCGGGGAGTTTGACCAAGAGACGGACGCACGGCTCGATGCGCTGAACAAGGCGCACGTTACGTCGGGGAAGTACTTTCGGAACGCGCACTTCCTTGCCATCGCGTACACGCCCGAGACGGGCGTGGCGAAATTCTTCGACAAGGTTGGTCATCATATGACCGTGGGCGGCAAATCCGTCTACGCATCGATCTTCGAGGCATCGAAGGACACCATCTTTTCGCGCAGCGCCTTTGCCTTCGATATGGAGAAGCTGCAGGCCGATACCCGCCGCTTCGAGGCCATGCTGGATGCATTCAGTGGCGGCGTGCCCCGTCTCAAGCTGAATCGCCTTGCCATGCAGGACAGCTACGCGGCGCTGCACCAGGCCGCGAATCCCAGCGTGCCGGCACGCCGCATCCGCTATCCGATGACGTTGCTGGACACGCACTTGACGGAGTCCGTGGTCACCACCGGCGCCGAGCGCCTGCTCTTTGAGTCCGCGCATGGCCATCGATACGCCGGCATCGTGGCGGTCAAGGAGTGGCTGGGGTTCCAGGAGGCGGCGCTGGATAGCTTGATGCAGATTGATGCAGAGTTGGATGTTTGCATCATGTTCCGCTTTCTCGACAACGCGCGCGCGTCGGCATATATCGAGAAGGTGCGCCGCTTCTACAAGATGGCCGCGCTCAACATCCGCGCCATCCTGAAACAATATTTCGGGAAGGAAGAGGCCGAAAACGACGAGGGCCGCGAAGAGCTGGCGAAAGAGGCCGGCATCGCCCTCAAGCGCCTGACCGCCGAAGGCACGCAGCACGGCTTCGCCAACATTTCTATCATTATCTATGGGCAGACGGAAGCCGAGTGTGAGGATGCAATCAGCGAGGTGGTTGGCGCGCTGACCAACGCGGGATTCGGCGCGATTCGCGAAAAGGCCAACCTCATGCCCGCGTGGAATAGCACACTGCCCGGCCGCTGGGACAAGCAGCGTCGCCTGCAGTTCGTTGAGACCCCCGCGGTCTCCGATATCGCCCCAGTCTGCTCGGTGATGCCCGGGCCGACGCGGAATAACTGGCTTTCCGAGAAGGCCGGCCAAGATGTGCCGCCCCTCACCTGCCTGCCTACGCGCCACAAGACTGCCCAGCGCGTCGACCTGCATCAGCCAGGCGGCAATGGGCACCTACTCGTCATCGGTCCGATCGGCGCCGGCAAGTCGGTGTTCCTGAACTTCCTTGTGTCGCAGGCCGGCCGGCACGGAGCGCGCCGGATTCGCTTCGACAAGGATCGATCCACGCGGATCCCTACCCTACTAAGCGGCGGAGTCTTTGTCGACGTTACCGGGAAATTCCAAACCGCAACGCACGCGAACCCGCTGTCTCTGCTCTCGGACCCGGCAAACTTCACCTACGTGGCTCAATGGGTCTCGCTGGCGCTGGAAGATGATGAGTTCTCTATGTCTCCGAAGCAGAGCCAGGACGTCTTCGAGGCGGTCAAGATCCTGTCCACGTACGACCGTAAGCTGTGGACGCTTAGTAACCTGGCCACTCAACTCCACGACGATTTGCGTGAGCGCCTGCAGATCTGGCTGGAAGGCGGCCAGTATGGCCATTTCTTCGATCACGTCGACGACGCATTCGCAGTAAGTGACAACCTCTCGATCGAGATGGGCGACCTGTTCGAAAAGTACCCGCGTGCCGCTGCCCTTTTTGTCGACTACGCGTTCTACCGCATCAGCCAGTCGATGGACGGCTTGCGCTACACGATCATTGAGGTGGAGGAAGCCGGCTTCTTCTTCCAGAACCCACGGTTCTACAAGCGCCTCGAGACGTGGATTACGACCATCCGGAAGCTCAACGGTGCGATCTGGATGGCCACGCAGTCCCTACGGCAAGTCGAACGTGTCGCGGACTTCGAAATCCTCAAGGACAACGTCGGCAACCTTATCTACCTGCCGAACAGCCAGGCCAAGACCAGCAAGGATCTATACCGCGACAAGTTTGGCCTCACCGAGGACCAGATCGAGATGATCAATGACGCGGTCCCGAACCGGGACTACCTCTGGATCACACGCGCCCAGACCCGAATGCTGCAAAGCGCCTTCTCGGACGAAATGGTGGCGATGCTGCGCTCTGATGGTGTCGCGCAATCGATCCTCGACCGCCACCACGCATCCGGGTCGGCCAACTGGCAACAAAACTATGTTCGCGAAATGCTTTCGCGCGCTACCTAAGGAGAACGCAATGAAGAAGTGGTTCATCAAGGCCGCCGCAGCGGCATCCCTGACCTTCAGCTCGCTCGCTCACGCGGGCGGCATGCCTGTCATTGACTGGGTGAATCTGGTCCAGAACACCATGACGGCCCTCCAATCCGTAAAGGACGAGGTGTACCAGAACACCAACATCGTGTACCAGTACAAGATGATGGCCAACCAGCTTCTGCAGGCGACCGGCCTCGATGCGGCTCAACTTACCGAGCAGATCACCGCCCTCACCGATGAAATCAGCAGCTATGAGCAGTACGGAAGCGTGCTCAAGGACCTGTACGGCGCGGTCGGAGGCAACACCGATTATCTGAACCGGGTCCAGAGCCTGATGGTCGCAGCCAACAAATCTCCTGGCCAATGGCTCGAAGATCAGGCCGCTCTGCTGGTCAGCGGCGACAAGACGGCCAAGAATCTCTTCAATCTCGGCATGACCGTGTTCAAGAACACCGAGACAATTGCCAAGCGCCGCGAGAAGATCCAGAAACAGATGAAGCTCACGCCGACGGCTCAGGCCGCAGCGCAGACGACGAACCAAATGCTCGACGTGCTGGCGAGCCAAAACTCCGATCTGCTGCAACTGATGAGCGCCCGGGCCCAGTCGGATGCCGACAAGGATCAGAAGTCCCTGGCCGTCGAAGCGGAGTCGATGGAACTGGCGCGTCAGCTCCAATCCGACCGCGAGGCGCAACGCCAAAAAATCCTCAACTTGAAATGATGCGTCGCCGAGTCGTTTACAACGCGTTTGTCGCCGTAGCTTCTGTGCTGCTCGTGTGCTTCGTCATGGTTTGCCCACCGGCATTTGCCGAGGACTCCACCGGCGGTGCCTCCCCTGCATCGGGCAACCCTTCTACGGGCGGCACGACGGCCTCTGCAGGGGCGCCCGGGGACGTCGCACAAGGGATCCAGAAGACCCTAAACAAGATGGATGGTCTCACGCGCGGGCTCATCAATGGCGCCACGGCCATCAGCGATCGCATTAAGGGGGACGCAGACAAAGTCGCGTTCGGTCTGGGCGTCATCGCCATTGTTCTCGCGGGCCTGCGTTGGGCGGCAACGAACGATCCGGTGGCTGCGTGGACGGACTTCATCGAAGCCATTCTGATCCTTGGCATCTTTGCCTCGCTCTACGCCAGCTACTCGACGTTCGCGCCTGCGATTTTCACCTGGTTCCACAAGCTCGCAACGGCCATTAACAGTGGTGACGACATCCAAAGTCTCCCTTCAACCCTGGCAACAACGGCAGGCAAGTTCTTCGAGTCCGTGGGGCGCATGTTGAAAGCTGTATTCACCAGTAACGTCAGTCTGATCGAGGCGATCGGTGGTGCTGTCCTGTTGTTCCTGGCGTTCATCTGCGTGCTCGCTGCAGCGCTCATCTACTCGTGGTTCATCATGGTTGGCCAACTGATGGTGGCCATCGGGATCGTGCTCGGGCCGCTAGCCGTCGCTTTCGGCATGCTGGATATCACCCGCAAGTACTTCACCGCGTGGCTCGACTACATGGTCACGGGTTCCATGTACATGGTCGTGGCTGCGACTATCGCGCAGCTCGTGAGCGCACCGCTGTTGGCGGCCGTCTCAGACATTGGTGCGATCGGAACGGACACCGTAATGGCCGCTGGCTATGCGCTCTCCATATCGATTGTGCTTATCTTCATCGCGTTGGAGATACCTAAGATCGCTGGCTCCATCTTTGGCACCGGAGGCGGCATCAGTGGCACGGGCGGCTTCAAGATGCTCGGCCGCGGTGCGTGGAACATCGGCAAGAAGATGGCGGGGAAATCGTGACGATCCATCAACCCATGAGCGCGGCCGACGTTCTACATGCCCACGGCAAGCGCATCGACCTGATCCGCCAGTATGCCAACGAAGCGAATTTAGCCGCGTTCTCTTCGAAATGGATGGCTGTCCTGGAAGCTTGTGCGCAGTGGTTCGGTTCGATGCCGTTGCGGCCCGACGAGCACGCGGAACCCGGCGGCGCCATGCGGGCGACCGTCGAAGCCGCATACTTTGCCATGAGGCTGTCCGGCGCGCAGAAATTTGGTGCGGACCAACCTTCGGAGCGACGTCGGCTGCTCGAGCCACAGTATCTATACGCACTATTTCTCGCCGCCTGCTGCTCTCGGCTCGATGAGCCGTGCCGCCATTTTCGGTTCCATCGCGAAAGCGATGGAGCGGAATGGGTGCCTGCGGCCCATGGCGCCTTTGGGACATGGTTGGCTGGTACGACCTATCGCGTTACTCGGCGCGAGGAGGCCACACCGCTTGAGCGCATGAGAACCGCCCTACTTGCGCGGGAAATCCTTGGTGCCGAACGGCTTGCGCGGTTCGATCCCGTGGTACTCGCTGACCTCTTCGGCGCCATTAATCCCGAGGCACGGCCGACCGGTATTGAAACGCTTCTGCACAAGGTGGCGCGCCAAGCCATCGAAACTACGACGAATTTCGAGCTGAAAGCTCGTCGCGCTGCATTCGCGCCTGACTTGACGCCGGCACCAAGCGCTGCCGCACTGGCAGCTTCCGGCAACCCGACGCTACCGGCGGTGAAGACCCTCAAGGCTGATGCCGCGCCGGCTAAGGACGAGAGCCCCAGCGCTCAAACTCTAGCAACCGATCCGTCCGGCGCTGCCGAGGCCGCCGTCGTGGAGGCGCAAACGACGCAGTTGCGCGACCTGCAACCTGTGCAGGCCCGGCCGTCGGCCACTGCTTTACCGATGGATGCGGTTCGAACAACCGGGGCCGATAAGAGCGTCGATCGATTTACCGAAGTGTTGGGCGGCACATCGAACCTGATGCGAGACTTTTTCCGCGCCGTTTCGCAGGACGTGGCTGCGGGCAAGGCCAAAGTCTCCTGGGTCGATGACAAGCTAGCGATCAGCAAGCGGATGCTCGGCAACTACGGCATGGCCTCCGAATCGCTGGTGGAGAACCTCCGCAAGTTTGGCCTGCTCTACAAGGTGGTCGGCCAAGAGATCTTGCTGGTCGACAAAGTCGCCGCACTGATTGCGGAGCGCCCTGCTCCGGCCGAGGGCCTGTGATGCGTAACTACATCAACCATTTCAGACCGATTTTCGAGTTCCGCGCCGTCGTGGGTTGGGCCGCAGCAATTATCCTGCTGTTGATTAGCGGCATGCCGAACGCAGGATACTTCGCCATATTCGCATTGGGAATGCTAGTGTTCCGCTCCTCTCAGGTGTGGACCGCGCTTAAGTTTCGTATGGCGATCTCCACAAAATGGCTGACGGTCATCAGCATCGACCGACTGCTGGAAATCAGCAATATGATGCGCAAGAAGCAGGACGCGATGTATCTCGGATTAGGGTACGAATGGACACAACGACACTGCCAGATTGCGCACGATATTCTGCGTATGCCGTCCAGCGATATTCCTGGCTTGCCAAAGTGGTTGCCGGAGCCGATTGTTGAACGTGTCGAAAAGGTATTTGCGCCCGCAGATAGCCTGGCTGACATAATGCCGCAGGGCCGCTCGTGGATTCACGGCATGGAACCTAAGAAGACTTGGGTGCCGTTCCACTACAAGGCTATGCCGGGCCATACTTCGGTCAGCGGGACAACTGGCTCTGGAAAAACCCGTACCTACGAGGTTATTTCCACCCAGGTTATTCATAACCCTAATGATATTTTGATTATCATCGATCCGAAAAACGATGGGGATTGGGTAAAGCGTGTTAAAAAGGAATGTGAGCGCACCGGGCGAAAGTTCCTTTATTGGAAACAAGCCTCTCCTTCGCAATCGATTCGCCTGAATCCGATTGAAAACTGGTCGCAACCGTCCGAAATACCGAGCCGTATTGCACAGCTGATGGAGGAAGGCCCTTTTCGTCAATTCGCCTTTCTGTTTATTGATCGCGCAGTCAAGGGCGAGCTCTATGTGGGTGACAAGCCAAATCTGCGCTCCATTCTCCAGTATGCGCAGAACGGCATTAACAAGCTGCTGGATCGCGCGCTGCGCAGATTCTTCCCCGAGGCTGGGATGCTCGATTGGGAAGATGAAGCAAACAGCTACATGCAGAAGGCAGGACAGCGGCCGGGCGGCACGCTGCTCGACGCGATGGTTCAGATGTATATGGCACGGTTCGCGAACAAGGACCTTGGCCACGAAGCGATCGATGGCCTGGTAGCGACCTTTCACCACGACCGCGACCACTACGGCCGGATCATTGCTTCGGCGCTCCCGCTTCTGCAAATGCTGGCCACCGGCGAAACCGGCCTGATGCTCGCGCCAAAAGCCGACGACTTCGATGACGACCGCGAGATCTGGGACATCGATAAGGTCATCAAGCAGAAGGCCGTGCTCTACGTTGGCGCCGATTCGCTATCGAACGCACTGGTCGCTCAGGCAATCATGTCCATGCTGCTCGCGGACATCGCATCCGTGGCAGGCGCGATCTACAACTTCTACGAAAAGCCACCCGAGGTGGTCCTCATCATCGACGAAGTGGCCGAGGCGATCAATGAGCAGGTCATCCAGGTGCTCAACAAAGGCCGTGGTGCTGGTTTCAAGGCCTTCGTCGCCTACCAGACCCGGTCTGATTTAACGGCGAAACTCGGAAACCTCGCAAAAATGCAGCAGGTTCTCGGCAATTTGAATAACCAGATCGTTTTACGCTTGGAAGACATCGACACGGCGAACTGGTTCTCCGAGAAGGCGGGCACGACCGCCATCCAGAACATTGTGGTGTCCAGCAGCACGAGCACCGGAACCGAGGCTCACGTGGGCGAGTTCAGCGGCTCTGTATCGCGCTCGACGCAACTTGAAAAGGCGCCATTGATTCCGCCCGAGCTGATCATGCAGTTGCCCAACTTGCAGTACTTCCTGCGCATCTCCGGTGGCTCGGTGTACCAGGGTCGGATCCCGATTATTCAAGGTTAATTTGCCAATGCGCTCCCCCTCTCTGTTCCGACAGATCGTAAAGCAGTACAGGATGTCAACCAAGCTGACGCCGATCTTCACGCTGTCACCTGACCTGGATGACATTTGCACGCGCGTTGTCGATTACATCGGCGTCAATTTCCGCGTGCGGGAGGAACCTCTTGTCGCCGAGATGCTTTTCGACGCGATCCAGGCATGGCGGCTTGCGCGCAAGCACGGCGACGCCAACGTTGCCTTCATGAAGGGCCTCTTCAGCCGCGCCCACGATCTGTATGTGAAGCGCTACGCCGCTTTCAAGGGCGAGCGTTACCACGTCTGGTACCCGTACCACGAATCCATTCCGCAGTTCGAACAGCGCCAGCCGGCCGGATACGTGTGCCAGATGGTCGACGAGCCAACCCCCGGAAAGGTCTCCCAACGCTGCGCCGCGTTCCAACTGGCTGCGCGCGTGCTGACTGGATACACCTTCACCCGATACTTCGAGGACTACGATGTCGCTGGCAACTTTGCACACTGATGCTCATCGGCTGCTTGAGACCGCGAGGGCATACCCCTCAGATCTGGCGATGCGCGCGGCCGCGGCGATCGCCGTGCGGATGTTCAAGACCGATTCGGCCACCGTCGCCGCCATGAAAGAGTGGCACGTGGATGCTAAACGCTCGGACGAAGCGCTAACCGCGCCGGCCGGGTTCACAGAAGCGGGTCGCACCCCTGCGTTCGCGCTCACCGGAATTGCCGCCCGCAAGCCGCTATTGCTTATCGGCGCGCTCGTTGGCTTTGCCGCGCTCCCGGCCCTCGTGGTTCTCAATCTCTTCTGACCATGGCCAGTCGATTCGTCTCGCATGTTCGCTTGTGGCTGCTGGTCGCACCTCTAATGATCTGCGCAACCGTCCCCTTCCTGCCCAACCAGGACGATTTCGAAGTCAGCAGCGCCGAACAGTCATCCGTAGCCAGGGTACTTGGGGACGCCCGCGCAGACCGTGCAATCTCGGCCGCGAATGGGCGATTCGTGCGCTGGTTCGTCGAAACTGGTTTCGTCAAAGCTTCTTTCTCAGGGTCCGACAGCGAAACGATGCTGCCTGACGGAGGCGCTGCGACGCTCGGGCGACACTGGATGCGCAATTTCTGGCTCACGATCTATCGGGCCATATACCGCGCCTCGGTCGCGCAGCACTGGGCTTTTGGCGGCACAGTGCTACTGGTCGCCCTGCTCAACGACGGCGCCGTTTGCCGGCGCATTCGTGCCGCGTCGGCCGGCTTCGCGAACCCAGTCACATTCCATGTGGCGGCACACGGGCTCCTCGTCTGCTTCGGCTTTGGCGCGTCGGCGCTTCTTTTACCGCTGCCGGTTGTCGCTTACTGGTGGACTGCCGGCGTCGCTATCGTCGGCCTGCTCAGCTGGCGCCTCGCATCCGCATTCCATGTTGGGCGCTAGTCCGTTCGCTTAACTATCAACGTATTTACGGCCTTCGCTGGCCACCTTTCGGAGAATCTAATCATGACTACGACCGCAGAACTCGCCAGCCCTGCCGCCGGCCTGGCTGAAAACTCGCTGCCTGATGACACCGGCACAACGGCGATCGAGACCGGTGGCCTCGTTGCGGCGCCCGAAGACGTCGATGCCGAACTGAATCAAATGGCTGCTTCGGCCGATGTGCTGCACAAGGAAGGGCTCATTACCTCGGCCGATGCCCAACAAAAGAAGGCTGAGGTTGAAAGCACACGCAAGCGCTTCCGCGAACTCTCGCCGGAGCAACGCCAGGCCATCGTTCGACGCCGGCGAGAACTCGGTATGCAGATCCTCAACCGACAGCTTGCCGGCGCGGCCGTGGTGGTGGTCGGCCTTAAAATCAACCACACGCGTCTGCGTCCCCTCTTTGAACAATGGTGGCCCTACATGAACCGCATGTCGCTGAACCTGCAGCGGTTCGGGCAAGCGACATTCTCGCGCGGTGAGTTGGCAACTGTGGAGAAGTACCTCGAAGGAGAGATGGCCAAGCTTGAAGAATACGTGGACGAACAGTTCCGTGTCGCCACTGCCTACCGAGAGCAACGGGAGAAGGACATGCAGGACCGAGGCGATTTCGTATTGCGTCCGGAGATCGTTCGCCCCGCGATTGATCTCGAAGTCCAGGCCTATTCCCGCTTCGCGGTACGCGCATTGCAAGTGCTCATCAAGTTCGACAAAACGATGGACGAGTTCGACTTCATGGTATGGAACGGCATCCGCGACCAGACCGATGTGAACGAGGAAGTCTCGAGGTTCCTGCGCAAGTTCCAACCGCTCGGCCTGCGTAGCTTCACCACCCATCTGAAGCTGATGGAATCGGTCAAGGCCATCTGACAGATTGGGGGCCTCAGTGGAACTTGCGACCGGTCTAGTGCCCAGACTACCCCCTACTGTCAGCAAGTTCCAAATTTCCTTAGGTGACTGCATGGTCCGCTCTGCCCGCACGACGCATTTTCTCCCCTGGACGGGGAGATGGTGGCCCGATCTGTCAGATGCTGTCACGTCCGCCCAGTGCTAACACCGTATCGCCCGCCATGTCACTCGCAGAGGTACTTGCCAATTTGAACCCGTCGCAACGAGAGGTCGTTGACTGCACGGGGCATTGCGTCGCCGTAGCTGTACCTGGTGCTGGAAAAACGGCCACCATTGCCGCTAAGGCGGCGGCACTTCTGGCGGATTCGTCTCTCACGGTCGGTGCCGTCACGTTCAGCAAAGATGCAGCCGTTGAATTGCGCGATCGCATTCTCGCTCTCGCTGGCCCCGCGGCAAAGAAGCGGTTGATTGCGGGGACATTTCACTCGCTCGCATACAAGCAGTTGGGGAAACAGGGCGGCAAGTTGACCGACATTGTCACGGACGGTGTCCGTGCGGCTATCGTTGGCCAGATCCTTCAGGAGCGAGGCATCGATTGGAAGGTGGAGGATGCGCTTGCCTCTATTGAGCGTTCGAAGCATCAACTCGACGATCCCCATCCGGGTACCGTAGACGCACAGCTCTTCGGGGCATACCAAGCCGCCCTGGCGCGAAACGGTAAGATTGACTTTCAGGACATGCTGCGCATGGCGGTCGCCGGAATGCTAAGCGGAGACATCGCGCCCTACTCTGTCGACCATTTGCTGGTTGACGAGTACCAGGATTGCGACAGCTTGCAATCGCGCTGGACCTCACTACACGCGGCGGCCGGGTCCGTCGTTTGCGTAGTGGGAGACGATGACCAAACCATCTTCGGCTTTCGGGACGCCCTTGGCTACCAAGGCATGGAAGCGTTCATCAAGGAATTTGATGCTCGGGCTGTAGTGCTTGGGAAGAACTACCGCTCTCGTTCCGAAATATTGAGCGCGGCCGACAAGCTCATCCGCAATAACACGCAACGCATTTCCAAGGAGCTGCTGGCACATCGGGGCTCCGGTGGTTCGGTCGAATTCAAACGATTCGATGACGAGTACAAGGAAGCGGTTGCCGCAGTTGAAATGCTGACGCCGGCGCTGCGTGCTGGAAAAACGGCTGCGGTGCTCGCTCGGACGAACCGCATTCTCGATCCAATCGAGGCCGTATGCAGATCGCATGGGGTGAAGTACTACCGTGCCGCTGGCAAATCGATACTGGATCGCCCGGAGGCTGCGCTGATGGGAAACATGTTGGAGGTCATACAGCGAGCGAGGACCACCGGCGTAGATGCCCTACTTGGGTACTCCGGCATCGGTACCTTTGAACTTCAACAGCTTCACGCCCAGGAAGCCGCTGACGGCAAGGCGACCTCAGCGCCGCGCCGGAAAGATTTGGTCGAGTCTGGGATATCCGAGGCGACGGCCGACAAGTACAGAGATTTCTTGAAGCGGCTAGCCGAATGGCGTGCCCTGTGCGACCGGGAGTTCTATGCGTTGACCTTGGATGGGGTCCGAGAATGGATGCTCAAATATGTGACGGAGGATGCTGGAAAGCGCGCCATCAACACCTGCTACGACGTTCTCAGCCAGCTGAATGGGACTTTCGTCGAGCGCCTTGAGTATTTGCGCAGGAAGAACAACGAGCCGGCAGCTGACGCGCTAGTCCTTACCACCATGCATGCGTCAAAGGGACGCGAATGGCACAGCGTCGCCATAGTCAGAGCCGAAGAAACCATTGCTCCTGATAGCGACAGCCCTGAGACTGAAGAGCGCCGTCTCTTCTATGTCGCGGTAACCAGAGCGCGCGATTCGCTGCTCATTTCCACGGCAAAGAAGAATCCAACGTCTCGGTTTGTGCTCGAAGCCGGCCTAGCTTAGCTGGCGGATTGCTATATATGCTTTATAAGCCACCTTTCGGCGCACGTTCTTCGCTCAGTGAAGGCATCGTCCTACTTGTTACTAGCGAAAAGCAGTTTGAGCGATTTTTTCACTGTGCAGCGCAGCAACGCCTGCTATCGAAATTTTCGTGTGCTAATGTCCATTTTTGCTATGATAGGGAAATCGTGCTGTTTTGCCGAAAAACCCTTTCAGGATTGCCCAGTGCCAATCAAGACTAACAAGTACCGTCTTGCAGATATCGTCCCGATGCTGGACGTCAGCGAGGCAACCGTCCGAAGGATGATCGAAGAACAGGGGATTGTTCCTGATCGGGTTCCGGCAGGCAGCACTACGCGCCCTGTCTATTCGCTCGAACAGATCCTCCAGTTGGCGAAATCCAAGCGCCATCGCGGCAAGGTCAAGTTCAAGCGTCCACTTGTCATTGCCGTTTACGTACCGAAGGGTGGTGTTGGCAAAAGCACCTTGTCGAACGAGTTCACGGCGGAACTGACCCTGCAGGGCTACAACGTCATGGCCATCGACTTGGACGACCAAGCGTCACTGACCGTTATGAACGGGTTCCAGCCAGATGAAGTCGCGGACGCCGGCAAGCCGAATCAGTGGCTCGTCAAGCATACCCTCCTCAACGCCTTGTATCCGGCCAATGGGGAAAAAACTACGCTGCCGCTGTCCGAGATCATCGTGAAACCGTATGGGGAACATGGCCCCAAGCTGGTACCTGCTGATATTACGCTTGGCGAGTTGGGCTATCGGCTGGCAATTCAACCGAACCGCGAGCAATTTCTGCGGAATTGGATTTCAGCGCATGCTGACAGCGACCTCAAGGATATCGACATCATCCTGATCGACAACGCGCCGTCTACGTCTGTCGTGTCTCGTGCGTCAATCGTTGCAGCCGATTTGCTACTGATTCCGGTTCGCCTCGATGCGCTGACTGTGAAGTCGCTCAGTTTCCTTGCGAACGAACTGACAGGCCTGTCGGAGTCGCAACTGCCGATTCCTCAGGTCGTCGCGGTTCCCAATTTCTTCAAGGCGAATAACAGCCGCAGCGCTCGCGTCATGAGCGCCTTGCAGCGGTCTTTCGGTGACGACGTTCCGATTGCCCCGCACGTCGGTGAATCCGAGCGCTTCCCACGTTCTCTGATGCATGACATCGGTCACGAGCTTGAAGAGGTGCTGCCCGTCACGTTCGAGGGGTGGACGCGCGCACTGGAACGGCAGCACGAAGAGATCCGAAACGTGTGCAAGTTTGTAATGAACATTGCCGAAGAGACGTTCGCACGTGGCGAAACGCCGGGCTTGTTCGACGACGCTCCCGAATCGAGGAGGGCGACTAACTAATGACTGAAAGAAAGCGTTCCTTCCAGCCGCCGCCAGTTGCAGAAGTAGCATCGCCGGGCGGCGACACGCCGGCCGCGCCACCCGTGCCAGGCGGCGGCTTCAAGATTGCGTCTTTTCCCAAGCGATCGGCCGGCGCCGCCACGGTCCCTGTAACCGATGCTGTGACGACTGCGCCTGCGTCCGCTACCGTCGCTACTGAACACACGCCCGTTACGGTTTCTGATCCCTCTATCCGCTTGGATGACGGGGCCGTAAGGGGCTTTACGGTTGCCATTGATCGACTGGAAACCCATCCATGGAATGCTCGGATTCATCGTTCGGCAGCTCGCATCAAGGAGCTAAGCCTCCAGATGTCCACGGACGGTCAAGAATCGCCAATCATTGTCACGAAGAACCCCGCTAAGCCGGGCTATTGGTTCATCGTCGATGGAGAGACGCGTTTCCGGAGCGGGCAGAAGTTGGGATGGAACCAGCTTTGGGCGCTTGAGCGTGCGGTCGATCCGAACGATGCGAAAGAGTTCTATGCCGTTTCGTTTGAGCGAACCGACTCCACGGAGCCAATTTCTCAAATTGACCAGGGTCTGCGCTGGGCCGAGCTCGTCGGCAAAGGCCACGCCACGCTGGACTGGTTGGCTGAACGGCTCGATAGGAGCAAGGCAACGATCAGCAATATGCTCTCCTATGGAAAGTTCCCGCAAAAGGTAACTGACCGGATGGCCGAGCATAGTGAGGCATTCCCCTACACCGTCGCGGCTGAATTGTCGCGGCAGATTGGGGATATGTCTCAGCTGGGCGACGATCAATTGCTCGCACTCGTGGACAAGGTCATCGACGAGAACGTCTCCCGCCGCGGTATCGAGGCGCTAGTCCGTCAATTCGTTCGTGAACCTGGTGCGAAACGGGAACGCAAGGCCGCACTGACGAATCGCCCGATTATGGTCGGTTCCGCCAAGGGCGGCTCACTGCGTGAGTACGCCAATGGCGGGATCGAACTGAAACTCCAGCCGTCGGCTGCTCTTTCGACTGAGGCGAAGCAGGAGTTGCTCGAGATCCTAAGTGCCGCTGTCGATGCGCTGAACAGCGGCGGCGGCGAGGGAATAAAGGAAGTGCTTCTTGAGCGCCTCTCCGCCGCGAAAAGAGACGAATAATGCACTCAATCGAGGCCGACATGCATTCCCCTTCCATGCACCGCATGGGGAAGTCATTCGGCCTCGATATTGCTACATCATTAAGCCAGTTAGATGCTAGTGTCCGTTCAGGCAGGTTGGTATTTAGCCGGCTAAACGCCCTCACCCTTCCCACTCTGATCGCACAGCCATTTAGCCGGCTAAACGCTGGCAACCTGCGGACCGTTCCTGCGTTTAGCCGGCTAAACGCTCGGCACGAGCATCCGGACAGTCAGCGATACGGGTCTCCCTGGTCCGGTCCATTTAGCCGGCTAAACGGACCTCGATCCCAGACACCAAAAGAAAACGCCCCAGTAACCCTGGGGCGTTTTCTTTTGTGGCCTTTGAATCGACAGGAGCGCCAATGAGCCCCTAGACGCAAAAGACAAAAAGAAAAAGCCCGGAGCTGCAACTCCAGGCTTTCTCAGTGATGCGTTGACTTCGGTCTTACTTCCAAACTCAAGCTCGCAACTGGAGTGTAGGAAGCTCGGATCGTCGTGTCAATGCTCTTCACGAATAAAAACTAAATGAGCAAACGATGACGACCAATACAGCAGTCGGTGGAGAGCTTATTTTCGCTGCAAATAGTGCGCACGTTAAAGAAGCACAGTTTGCGATTAATAAGCAGACATCGCTCGCACAATGCGAAGCGGTAACTCAAGAAGTTTCCAATAGCTTTGAAAGCCCTGATTTTCTTCCTTCGCGCGTTATGAAGGCGATTGCACTCGCGTACGAATCCCGATTCTTTAATGATCTTTCAATCACGACCCGTCAGGTATTAGCAGCATTGATTCGGTTCTCTCTTAACGACAAAAACATGTACCAATTAGCCTACGTTAAGAAGGAAACGTTGGCCCGTCATGTCGGAATTAGCGAAGCTACCGTATATCGGTCCTTGTCGACCCTAGAAGGGCAGGGGCTTATCGAGCGTGAGAAGCAGCTTCGTACACGAATGAAACTGCAAAATATCGGAAGAATTCGATTTACTTCGAAGCTGTTAGCGGCACTGGGCTTTCTGCACCGCCCTGTAGGCTTGGGGGATGCCCTGGGCCAGGCCCACGGCCCGAACACGTGTGATGTTTCGTGCGCCCTGGCAGGCGGGGCGAAAAACTCATTTAAATCAATAACTTATGCATCACATGGTGCGACAGCTGCAGCCGGACGCACGTCCGAGACCGACCGCAAGCACGCATTCAAAACTATCGATGGGAAAGCAGTGCCTTCCGATCTCGCCTGGTTGGCCGAGCGAAACGCATTGGCGGTCACAGCCATCTTCAAACTAATGAAGGCTGCGCGCGCAGCTGGCAAGCGGCTCTCCGATGTGGTGGCCGTGACCAAACACGCTCTCCAGAAGCTGCAGGGCAAGGAGCTTTACGCCTATCTGAGCTCCCTATTGTCCAAAGACGTCGACTTCACCTTCATCGCGGAAGAGCAAGCGGAGATGGCCGACCAGGAACAGCAGCGAGAAAGGAAAGCCGCCGAGAGGAAGACCCGCATTAGCCAATTGGCAGCGAGCCTGCGCGGCAAGAAATTTGAGTTGCCGGACGGATCGACTATTTCGGTCGACGAAGTGTCTGTGGTCGTCCGCCGAGGCAGTTTTACGTCATCCACTCCGTTGCATGCGGCTTTGGGTCAGCTCGAGGCATTGGCCTCAGGCCAAATTGCCTCGCTCACCCCAAAGGAGATGCGCGAGCCCGATCGACGCAGCCGCAACGACGTGGCCGGCCACCTCGCCCAGTCGCTCGCGCTCTTGCGTCAACAGTTGCCGGCATCAATTCGGCGCAGCGAACGGCTGGCGGGTTGAGGAGCAGCGATGGTCAACCATCTCTCACCGATGCGAGACGTTAACCCCGTGGGTAAACAACCAGTCTTCTACGAAGAAACAGTCCTGTCGGGAATTTCCTTGCAGAACAGACCAAAAAAACATAGAGACTGGACCAGTATTTATATACTGAACGGCTGGCCATCCATAGATGGGCTTCGTCAACCCTTCGTAGTTATTTTCCGCGCAGTGGCAGCTAAAGCTTGCAAGCCGGGGCTCGTCGCGATGTCATAGCCGAACCTTGAACAGATTGAGGATGTGAGCATTGAATCACAGTCACTGATGTCTTGCCGAAAGAGTCGAGAAGATCAATCGTGTCCACAGAAACCGACTTCCACGAGGCTAAAGCCTTCTATGTGCGCAACTATCGTCTGCGCTTTTCGTTCGAACAGGCGGACCTGGCTAAACAGGCAAAACGCATTCTGCACGGGTCAACACCGCGGCGTTGTCGGTTCTGCGGGAAGGGTGCGCCAGAAGTGACATTCGGTGATGTTGCGCACGCCGTTCCTGAGTCAATTGGCAACCGTCGTCTTCTCAGTGAGTACGAATGCGACAACTGCAACAGGTCCTTCGGTTCAGGCATAGAGAACGACTTCGGGAATTGGTCGAAGCCGCTTCGCCTACTAGCTGGGCGCCGCGGGAAGAAAGGTATTCCGACCTTGAAAGGTGGTGGGCCGTCCGGCTGGCGCATTGAACGGACGGGCAGCCGGTTTGAGATATTCGCGGGTGCGAACGAAGACGATCGACCATTCACAGCAAGTGAGGATCACCGTATCGTCAACTTAACATTGACGCGCGATCCGTATGTACCTGTGGCCGTCCTCAAGACGTTCGTGAAAATGGCGCTGTCGGTGATGCCGGATGACGAGATCGTAAATTTCGGTGAGACGCGGAACTGGCTCATGGAGACCGAGATTAATAACGATTTCATCCAGATCCCTTCCGCAGAATGGCTGGTTGCGACGAGCACGCCTGCGAACAGCTTCGCAATCCATCTACTCACCCGGAAGCCTGACTCCCCGGACCGTGTGCCCTATGCGTTTTTGTTGCTGTCGTACGGCATGCAGCGCTTCCAGGTCAATGTCCCATGTCCTCAACGCGATGGACGGTTCAGAGTGGAAGCCCCCATCGAACTGAAGCCCTTTCCCTGGGCAGATGCCACGGAGGACGTCCTATACGCGGGAGAAATGGATCTGTCGGGGTCCGAGCGAGTGGTAGGCGAAACGATCAACGTTACCTATCAGTTCGAAAACGCCGAGGTCAGTGAGGTAGACAAAACGCCGATGATGGAGGCCGGCGAAGTGCCGGATTGCGCCGATAGGTGTGGGGGGTCTTGTTAGGCCGAACCACCATCGGCAGAAATCTCAACCCGAGTCGAAAAGGTCTGTGGTTCAGTCCTGCCGATAGATGGCTTTGGGCAGTCGGCCGGCCAGAGCGCGCGCGACATCCTCCAGCGCCTCATGGGTGTACCGCCGGGTGGTGTTGATATCGCGGTGACGCAGAGACCGCTGCACGTCGGTGACCGGCACGCCCGCGCGCAACAGGTGGGTCGCGTGCGAGTGCCGCAGCCAGTGCGTCGACGCGGCGCGCAGGTTAGCCGCATCTTCTGGGTGGCCGCTGGTGTCGAGATACGTCGCTGCCGCGTCGAACACCTCCCTCACAATGGCGTAAATCCCTTGGCGCGTCCTTACCGGACGGCTCAGCTTGCGCTGCAGGGCGAGGGCGTCGGTGAGCGGCGCCTGGCGCTGCCGGCCGCCGGCGATGGCGGGAATGACGGCCATCGTGTCCGTCGCGCGCGGCTCCGGCGACAGCCCCACCAACTGGCGGAAGCGGGCCAGTTCGTCCATGACATTGTCGCAGGGCACCATCTGGTCGTTGCCGCCCTTGGCCTCGCGGATACGCACGGTCCAGAAATCCCCACGCTTGCCACGCTGGCGCTCAAAGTCCGGCCACGTCAGCGCCGCCACTTCCGAGGCGCGCAAGCCCGTCTGGAACAGCAGGGCGAGCAGCAGGCGGTCGCGCGCCTTGTGCAGTTGTGCCCACAGCGTCGGCGCCGGCCGCGCCTCGATGGCGTCGAACACGGCGGCCACCTGTTCGGCCTCGAGGAAGCGGCGCTGCGAGCCTGGCCCGCGCGCCGTCCGCGCCCGCGGCACCGCCTGAAACGGATTCACCCGCAGGGCCTGTACCCCCACGAGCCAGTCGAACAGGCTGCCCACAATCGTGGCGGTCTGCCGCCGCGACGCCTCGGACAGGGGCCCGCGCAACGGACGCCAGGCCGGGCTGTCCTGCCGCGCGCGGCCGTCGCCGACCGCGTGCGCCGGCGGATCGGCCAGGAAGGCGAGGTAGCCGTTGGCGTCGGCCACCTGCCAGCTGGCCAGCGGGCGGCCCAGCGCGTGGGCGTACCACAGCAGACGATGGGCTTCGAGTGCGTACTGGGCGCGGGTGCTGGCGCGGATGCCGAGGCCCGCCGCGTACTTGGTATCGAGCCAGGTGCGCACCAGTTGCGCGTCGGTCTGCCCGGCGGGCAGCACCGGGCTGGCCAGCGCATTCGGCTGGGCGTCGCGGCGGTCGGGCGGGGCGGGCAGCGCGGGCAGGAGGTCGTCCATGTGGGGGCAACGGCGGCGAAATTGGGTCTCGGAAGCGGCGGTCGGTGCCCGCCAGCCCAGCCGGGAGGCGGCTGCGCCCCACGGCAGGTGCAGTATAGCCGCTTTGGCAATCCAGTTGTCATTATTAGGATAATGACAAATAGTATCGTTAACAGATACTGCTAATCGTACTGAAAAAGGGTAGACTATCGCCACGTTTTCCCCGGACTCCCTTCATGGCCCGCACACCCACCGCCTTTGCCGACGCGGAACTCCTTGCCATCACCCGCGCGCTGCAGCAGCTCGACGTCGCCCACGCCGACAACCGCGCCTTCCTGCGCCGCGCCTTCGATGCGATCGACCGGATTACCGGCCGCACCTTCGGCGCGGCGGTCTACCGGCGCCTGCTGGCCGCCGCCGGTGTGGCCCGCGCGCCGAGCGGCCAGACCGTGGCGGCGGTGATCGCCGAACGCAAGGCCGCGCCGACGGCGGCGGCCGAGGCGGAGCGGGGCACGCTGCTGGACGATGGCTTGCGGGCGTTCCTGCACAAGGAGATCCGCGTTGCCCTGGATGAGACCGGCGCGGCCGCGTCGCGCGGGGTCGCCGGGCCGGCGGCGGTGGCGCAGCCTATGGCCGCGGCCGCCCTGGCAGCGGGGGAGGGCAGCGGGCTGACGGCGCTGCTGACCCAGCGCGTGGCCACGTTGGAAGAAGAAAACCGGCAACTGCGCGAGCGCGCGGCCACCGCGGAAGCGGCCGGCCGCGCGGCGCAGGCCGAGGCGGTGTCGCTGCAGACAGCGCTCGCCGCCGCGCGAACTGCCTTGGCGGACAAGGAGGCGGGCCTGGTGGCGGCGCTGCAGGCGGCGACCCAGGAACTGGCACGGATGGGCGAGCGCCAGGTTGCGGCCGAGCGCCGGCGGGCGCTGGAGACCGACAACATGCGGCAGGCCTACCGCGCCGAGCGCGACGCGCTGGCCGGGCGGGTGAGTTTTCTGGAGGAAGAGCTCAAAACGGCGCGTGCCGGTCTGGATGCTTACCGTCAGGCCCTGCGCAGCAAAGGAGGGTGATTACAAGGAGATGAGAAAAGAAAAAAGCCCAGAAGCGCGGATCCCAGGGCGAAGAAGCGTGCGACCGCCGCTGCGCGCGACGGCGGGTGGGGAAAGCTTCGTCGCTGCGCCGCGTCTTGCGCGACGAAGGCGACCAGCTAGATAAATCGTCCTTGGACGCCATTGCGGCCGAACGCACGGTGCAACTGTACGCGTAGCTCCTCGAGGAGCGCAGCACGGCGCGCGGCGTCGAACTCGGCAGGGTCGATGAACCAGGCCGGCAGCGGCAAGGTGTCCTCTTGCGTCGCGACGCCCCAAGGCGGATTACCATGTGCATCTTGCAGCGGACGCCGGCCGCGCACACCGACCAGCGTTACGGCGAACTGGTGCGGCCCGACCACGCCGAACCTCTCAAGGCCTTCCAGCCACCGTGGCAGGAGCGTGGTTGCATCGCGATGTAGCCAAGGCAGCGCCAGCCCAGGACTACCGCCGAGTTGCGGATCCAGCATCCGGTACGCTTCGAGCGCGCCGCCGCGGAAAACCTGCACGTATGACAGCCACCCGGCTTCCCCCTCATGGCCCTTGCGGACTACGCCGTCGAGGTTGGGCTGAGGCGCGCGTCCAGTGTCCTCAGGGGGTGCAAAGTCGCTCGCCACCGCGGCCGCCAACAGGTCGATGGGTGCCGGTGCGCCGAGCGGCCACAGGTGAAGGAACGCCGCCGGACCCGGCTGGAGCGGTAGCGGCAGCCGACCCGCGTAGTAGCGTGCAACGCGGTCCTCCCGGAAGGCTTCCCATGCATGCGTTGCCTGGTCACGCCCCATAAAGGCTTGCCGTAGCCCGTGAATGTCGTATTCGGTGTTCCGCGCATCGGTGCGCACCATGAAGCGGCGGCCACTGGCCGTGCGATGCGGGCCGGCCCAGCTCTGTGGTACGCGAACGCCCGCAATCCAGCGGTCCCCATCGACCGGCACGCACTCTATGCGCACGCCGGCGAGTTGGGGCTCTAGACCGCTTTCGATCATCTGGCCTACTCGCAGTCGGAACCTGTCGGCGTCGGCAAACTCAATGCCCGGCAACTCACCGATCATGCCGTCGGCATCCTCCGCTGCGCCCAAGAGCAGCCAGCCGCCGCGCGCGTTTGCCATAGCACAGACGTCCTCGATCAGACCACGGCGGTGATCGGCGTTATCTGGATTGAAGTCGGATTTGAAGTCCAGCTCGACGGACTCGCGGGCACCGTTGTCGCGTAGAGCCTGCAGCGTTTCCTGATTCAATGTGGTCAGCATTGGGCCTCACCCCTGATAGTCGAATTGTCGTTTACTGGTCCAGGTGAACCGCGGCGCTAGCGTAGGGCAACGGCCGCGAGCGACTGCGTAGCGGCAAAAAGCCGGCCCATACACGTTACGAGAAGTTCTTCGCGAAATAGTCGATCACCTCGGCTGCCTGCGTGTTCTTGTGGGAGCGCTTTATCGCTTCGAAGTCCGTAGTCGGCAACAAGTGAATGATCTGGTCGTCCTTGTAGAGTGCGAGGACCTCGTTCTCGGCGATCCCCGTTTCGCGGATAGTCTTTACAGCGTCTATTGCTGCACCGATCATGACGTCGCACAACTGTACTGCTGGGCTCTTCTTTGAATCGACTTGCGCTACCTCCTTGAGCTTGAGCGGGAACTTCAGCCCAGCGATGTCTGACGCTCGGAATTCAACGTCGACATCGTGAGCGATGAGTTTGGAGATCACTTCCCCGTAGCGCAGGAGGTTCTTGGAACGATCATGCTCAATCCGATATTCGGCCGAGATCATTGACTCGAGCCGTGAGATCAAAGACTGCAATACGACAAAGGCGGCGTCCGTGGATACCTTGGGATTCCGGATGGCGTCAAGGCAGTCCGGGTATCCGTTTACCAGGGGACCGAGCACTTCCGGCATTTCATTCCATTTCGTCCGTCGTGCGGCAGCGACTAGATCACGCACTGCCTCGGCAGTCTTGGCTTTCATTGCTCGCTGAAAGGCTGCGAGCAATGCTGCGAACTCGATTCGACCCAAAAGCCCGGGGCCGGCGTAATAGAGCATGGACGCCATGGAGAGGTTTCCGCCATCCTCATAGAGATTGAAGCCCTTATCGTAATAGAACGGCTCGACGGCGTAGTCGACGAACATGAGCAAGAGCAGGTACCGCTTATCGCAGACGTATGTAATTGCCTTGGTCGAAGCGAGAATATCTCGCTGCAATGCGAGGAGTCGCGGACGGTTGTTGTCCCTTCGCGCGAGAGAAGAGTACTTCAGCTCCGGGGCTTGTAGCTTCGGAAAGTGCTCCTTGATCAGCCTTGACGCCTCGTCATCGCTAACGCCGATCGCAGTTGCGCCCTGGTAGGGCTGCGGCGGATCGAGTAGGTCGAAGCCCGTGTATCCGCTTTCGTCGATCGAAATCCTCTCCATGATGCTCTTCTTTCCGTTTCTGAGTATGGTCAACGCTTCGCCAGCACGGCGCAAAAAGCGGCGTATAAAGCACTAGTATGCAAATTGCCTCGTCAAGCCACCTTTGGGGCACTTTGCCAGATAGCGAGCCTACAGGGGAAGCTCGAGCCGAAGCCTTTCCGGTGCAGATTTCGGCCCATCATTCGGTGGTGATTCGGGTAATGCTTTCGGTCTTGGATTCGGTTATAATGGCCGCAAGAGCGCGAAACCGGCTGCTTCCAGGGAGCGATAGCCGGCGTAGGAACACCGTAGGTGCCTTGGACCTTGCGTCGTGTGAGACCTCTTCCTTTCCCTAAAGGTCATTAGGGCGTGCCCTCAACGGGTATCGTTTCAGGCGAGTCCTCATCCGGCTCGCCTTTTGTTTTTTTGGGGCGCTCGTACATGAGCTTCCCATGCCTGTGTTTGTTCAGCGACTTGTGATCACAGTGCATGAAGTTCCAGAGAATTCGCCCGTGCAAATGCTGGACGACAACTAGCATCTGACGCTTGCCCGAGAAGAGGCCGATGTAGGCGTGCCGGGACGTTTCGTCGTCGTATTGGATTTCCCACACTTCATACGGATCCCTCAATGTTGCGATAGCGAGTCGCACGTACCGTTCACGCGCATCCGCTCGCTTTTCCACGATATGTGGAAGCTGATCGCGGTGGGCAGCCACCTCCCCCATCGGGGAAGGAAGCATGACGACAACCGCGTCGTCCGCAAATCCAAGTTCGGCAACAAGAATGGACATAGCCTCGTCGAAATCGACGCCTGCGGGCACCGCAGCGATTTCTTCAAGGCTATCGGCAATGTCCACATGACGTAAGTCCACCCGGCCCAGATCAACCCACTTTGGTTGGTCCTTCTTCTCAACTGCCATTTATCTTGTTTCCCGATGCAGTCCTACAGTGGTATTCACGCGGGATTTTGCCGAGGGACACAAGCACCCAAAATGTCCCTACCACGCCCATAGCCATCTCGGCGCCGAAGGAAAGTGCCGACTCTCCCTTCGCAGCGTGGCTGCGATTTTGCCACATGCCGACCTCGCGGGCAGCCAGAAAAAGGTGCGGAGCACGCAAAAATACAAGTCGGCGATGCTCGTGGCGAACTGATCGGCCGCTATGGTTTCTTGATACATGCACTTCCATTCGACAACCGACCAAAAGCTCCACATCGAAACGGTGCAAAATGCGGAAGAAGAGGTTGCAGACAGGGGCAAAAATGATTTGGCGACGTAGCAAGCAAAAACAAAAACCTTCGGTCACGACCGAGGCAAAAGACCCGTGGGGCTTTGAGTTCTATGAAGCCATGTACAAAGCCGAATGCGACCTACGCGAGAAAATGCTCGCGCGCATCGCGACACCGACTGCCCTGACGGTCGCTGTATCTGGTGCGCTGGGGCTTATGCTCAAGGAGTATGCCCGGGTAGCCGGCGGCCTGCCATCGGCGACTTACTGGGATTATTTCGGATATGCTTTCTGGGTGTTCTTTGGGTTCACCTGCGTTACGCTCGCGGCAAGCTTGTACTACCTCGGGAGATTCTGGTACGGGAATGAGTACAAACTCATGCCGACCGCAGCGCAGTTGCGGGAGTATCATGACCAGCTCAAAACGCACTACGCGCCTTATAACGGCGCGGACAAGCATGTATCCGATTCATTTCGGACTTACTTGTTGGAGAAGTACGTTGAGTGCAGTACACGTGCGGCCGATATCAATCATCTACGCAATAAACGCCTATACAAGGCAAATGGCACGTTGATCATATCGTCGTTGCTGGCGCTAGTTACATATGGCATTTTTACCGTGCCCACGGTGGTGCAGGTCAATGCGCACGAGATCGCGCAGGCCGATTCGATACGCGGCAACACAGCACCTTGTCAACAGCCCGCGACGCCTTTGCGGGTAACAGGAGCGAGAGAATGAGTTCAGGATCATCCCAGCAGAAGTCGCCGCCGCCACCCCCCCCAGGGCCTCCGACACGCTTCGCGTACGATCATCGCGAAAAGACTCGTCCGCAGCCGCCGGCGAAACCCACCAACCCAAAATAGTCACGTCCGGATCGCCATGAACGCTCAAGCTCAACAGCCGGAACCGCCCCCACCCCCGCCACCGGGTCCTCCGGTGCGCTACGAAAAGAGAAACTCCAATCCCCCCAAACCGCGATAGGGATACCTGCAGTGTTGCGGGCCACTGATTGGCCTCTTGAGCCAGTCTACAGACCGAACGATGGCGTCCAATTCCGATTCCCCCGAGCGTGCCCACAAGCATGCAAGACCCAGCGCGGCAGCAAAAAAGACGCGTAAGACGACAACCAAGCGCCCGCGAAGGGTCGACGCGGCCCCCGCCGTTGCCAATCCCGCAGCGGCCGGGCCAGCTGGCGCGCTATTGGAGGGGCACATCGGCGCGCAATATCTGTTGCCCCTGTTGTCTGGTGGAGAGGCGCGCGGCCTGCCGGGGGTCGTTGTCACGCGTGTGGCCTTCCAGCAGGCCGGCATGGGCCATCCGATGGACGACGTGGTGGTGACCGGGCATGACCGCCGAGGGCGACCGGCAACGCTGGAACTGCAGGCCAAGCGCACGATCGCCTTCACAGCTAGCGATGCGGTGTTCGGTGACGTCGTCGCACAGGCCTGTCGAGTCATGAACAAGCCCGACTTTCTGACGATGCGCTATGAGCTGGCCGTCGCGATTGCCCGCACATCGACAGCCATCGAGCAGTACGTGCAGGAGACGCTTCGCTGGGCCCGCGAGTATCAGGACCCGGTGACCTTCTTCGCCAGGCTGAATCAAGCGGGGGTCGCACACCAGTCGATGCGCGATTTCGTGGCGGCATTGCGTGGCCATATGGCGGCAGCCGGCGCTCCTCATGAGGACGCCGAAGTGTGGAGCCTCCTGTCTCGCTTTCAGGTGCTGGCGTTCGACTGCGAACAAGTTGGGTCGATCTGTGTGCAGCTTGCCCGCGAGCGTTGTGCCATGCTGCTCCACCCACAGGAGACCGGTCGGGCGTCAGAGCTATGGGACACCCTTCAACAGCTTGCATTGGAAACGGACGCCAAGGGCGGCGATCTGGATAGCTCAACGTTGGTCAATCGCTTAGTCAGCGAGCGGAGCTACCGGTTCGCGGGCGATCGCCGTCTGCACGGCGCACGAGAGCAGCTTGCCGAAAATGCGCGCAATGCGCTGGCGACGATCAGCACGCGCATCGGCACGGTGACGATCGACCGCACGGGACATGTAAATGCTGCGCTGTCTGCGTTGGACCAGGGCCGTTACCTCGTCATTCAGGGCGCTGGCGGGGTTGGTAAGTCCGGCATCCTCATGCAAATGGTCGAGCGTGTTCGTGCCGAATCGCGCGTCATCGTGGTCGCTCCGAATCGAATCCCGGGAGGCGGGTGGGGCGCTCTGCGGTCGCAACTTGGATGCGAGGCAAGTGCCCGTGAACTGCTCGCCGACCTCGCTGGCGACGGTGGTGGGACGCTATTCATCGACGGCCTGGACCGCTTCGATAAGGCTGATGAACAGCAGACGGTCGTGGATCTCATTAATGGGGCGGCGCAGGTACCCGGATTTCGTGTGGTCGCTACGGCGCGTCCCGATTTTGATGCGGACGCTGGCGCCTGGCTGCCGCTTGCGGAGCTGGAGGAGTTGGGCGCGGCTCCGGCGTACCTGATTCCAGAATTGACTGAGGATGAGGTGGCGTATTTGCGCCAGGCGGACGCCGCTCTTGCCGCGCTGCTGGCGCCCGGACACCCCGCCAAGGCTGTCGTCAGGAACCTGTATCGCCTCAACCGCCTCGCGCGCAGCATGCCAGCCGATGCAGCGGCGCCATTCAGCGAGGCACAGATGGCCCGGCAATGGTGGGACACCGGCGACACAGCGGCTGGTGGCGCGGAGCGTCTTGAGCGTCGACGCCTCCTGCGCACACTGGCAATCCACTCCATCGCCTCGTCCGACCCGATGGACGCCAGCGGCGCGCCCGCCCAGGCGGTAACGGGATTAATTGACACAGGTTCCCTCCGCGCGGTCAGCGCAGTGCTGGTCGAACCGGCACACGACGTGCTGCGCGACTGGGCGATCGGCTGCCTGCTGTTCGAGGAGCCGGTGCACCTCGATGCTCTAGATCTTGCGAAGGCGGTGCCGATGCGTCTGCTGCGCGGCGTGGAGCTCGCGGCACGACTGCACGCGGAAGGCGCGAACGGCATGCCGGGGTGGAAGGCCCTGCTCGACCGGTTGAGTGGGACTCAGGTGCACGGCTCGTGGAAACGGGCTGTGCTGCTGGCGCTGCCGCGCTCGGAGCGCGCCAGCGACTGCCTCGATAGATGTCTGCCTGCGCTCGGGGCCGACAACGCGGCATTGTTCGGCGATCTGGTTCGCGCGGTGATTACGGAGGACTCGCAGCCCGCAGCGCCGCTGTGGGAGAAAGCCGGCGCCGACACGTCGAAGCTTTCGGGCGATTTTGTGGCGCCGAGGGGACCCGCGTGGCTCAATCTCATTTTGTGGTCGTATGGCCTGGGCAACAATATCCCGCACGGTGCGGTGCCGCCGTTGGTCGATCTCTACAACCGTTGGTGCGTCGCTACGCTCGGCCAAGACCCGCTGTCGCCGCTCCTGGTCGGACGACTATTTGCCTGGCTCACCGAAGTCGAGGTGAGGAGGCATCCTGCCGTCACGGGCTTCAAGGCACGTCTGACCGCGATGGAAGCGCCCGGCTTGTCCATGACTGCCGCGCAGGAAGAGGACCTGCGGGTGGCTTTTCTGCTGTGGTGCAAGCTGCGCCCGGACGATGCATCCGCCTACTTGGCGAGCTGGCGGGTCCACCCCTATCGTCACGTCATGTTCCGCCATCTGCTGACGTTTTTGGGCAGTGCGCCGCTGGCGGCGCCGCGCGCCGTGGCGGACCTCTTTCTGGCGGCCTTGCCCGAAGGAGACGACGACCGCGATCAAGGGATTCGCCACGAGCCCTTCGCTGATTGGAGTTCGGATTATTTTCCGGCCTCGCCCACACGGGCGCCGTTTTTTGGCTTGCTGGAGGCAAATCCCGAGGATGGTCTTCGACTTATCCGTGGGGTTGTCGCACACGCCATCGAGTTTCGGACCCGCGGCCGTGAGCCCGCCGCCGATCGGATCGACGTCGTGCTGACCACCGGTCCTCGTTCGTTTCCGTGGCGACGGTCTTACGTGTGGTCGCGCGCGACTGATAGCCAGGTCGTGGCGTCGGCCCTGATGGCATTGGAGGCGTGGGCGCATCGCCGCATCGAAGCCGGCGAAGATCCACAAGCTGTCATTGAGGACGTACTCGGCCCGGAGGGCTCGCCGGCGGCGTATCTGCTCGTCGCGGTCGACGTGATGCTGTCGCACTGGCCCAAGACGCGGGACTGCTTGGCGCCCTTCGCTGCATCCGCCGAGTTACTGGCGCTTGACAGGGAGCGCTACGCGCACGACCTCATGGGGGACATGGGGCTAAATGCGTGGGTACGGCCTGAACCGGCGGGTCCGGTGCGCTTGCTGGATCTTCGGGGCCGCCGCTCGCGCCAACTGGCGCTCGACGACGTGCTGGCGGATTTTGGCCTCAACGGGCCGGCGGCGACACGAGACGCCATGCGCCAACGCCTTCGTGAGGAGGCGGAGCGGCTTGGGCCGCCAGAAAGCGGGACCAACCCGACTGATCCCGGTTTCGCTGCCATGAGCGCATTGAATCGGTTGGACCCCGCCAACTATTCCCGGACTGACACGGAGGAGGGCACACGGATCACGTATCACAGCCCTGCGGACGAAGCGCAGCTGCGTGCCGGGCTGCAAGAGCGGGCCGACCGTGGAAACGCCGATTTGGCGATGCGCATGAGCATGACGCACGCGCTCACTGGGCCGCCTTGTGCCACCGAACTCCTCGAACAGGGCGTTGAGTGGGCCGCGCGCCAACCAGCTGAATCGGTTGCTGGGGACGATGATGATCGCAAATGGGTTGATCAGACGCGGCTTACTATTGCCGCGCTAGTGTGGCGCGACGGCACGTCGGCATTGAAAGCACAGCACGGCGAGTGGGCACGAGCGTCGCTGATGGAAGCGGCGCAGGGAGAGGCGACCGCTCGCGGCATGGTCCCGCAATTGCAGTACAACCAGCGCGCGATTGCGGCCGTTGGGCTGCTGGCTGCCTACCGCGCTGAACCTCACCCGGCGACCCTGGATAGCCTGCTTCACTTGGCCGGCCAGCACGATTCGGGCATGGCCGCGGTGCTCGGCCTCGAGGCCAGGGCGCAGCGAACCGTGCCACCGGCATTGCTGGGGCCGCTGATGCGCATGGGCCTGGCCTCGACGATCTACGCCTTGCCAAGTTCCGATCCGGTGGATTTGGACACCGTCGAGGACTATCGCGCCCGTCGCGAGGCGCAGGAACTTGCCCGAAAGGAAAGCGAGCGGGAGAGGCGGCAGGTCATGGTCGCGGCAGAACTGCGATGGCTGGCGGGCGAGGGGGACGAGCCTGACTGGCCGTCACTGCCGGACCCGAGATCCCCGAAAGTACGTGCTGGGATTTCGTTAGGCATGCCGCGACCACAGCGAGCAAAGCCGGCCACGCCGCGCGCGTATGCGCTGGACTCGAGCGCGGCGGCGCAATGGGTGTCGCTCGCGAAAGGCCTTTGGTATCGGGACACGCCCGAGCGTTTGTGCGGCCTAGTGCGGCATTGCTGGGCATGGACGGCGGCCGCGAACGGAGTCGGATGCGAAAAGGACGAAGAACCTGGCGAGCGTGCGCGTGAATGGAACGATGCCTATTTCGCCGCAGCGATGGCCGCCGTCGCCGCGCTCGGTGATGCCGGCATTGTCGAGGAAGTCCTTCAGCATGTCGCCCAGTTGCCGCAAGATCGCTTTCTCGACGCCACGACCGCAGTGCTGCACGAACTCGACAGGCTCTGGCTGAGCGACGGGCTCGTATCGGAGTCCACCGTGTTGATGGTGAGGGAGGCGCTGGCGTCGCGCATCAAGCAATTCTGGGTATGGAAGCGACTTACATCCGAAGTCACAACGGGCGTGGAAGTCCATCTCGCAAGCGCGCTTGCTGCGTTGTTTATGGGCGAATACGAGATGGGGCAGGGGCCTCGCTGTTATGTCCTCCCCCCCGGCGCTGATCGGGCCGACGCGCTGCTGCCGCTGCTCACGCAGATGGCTGTGGAAGCCGCGCCGTCCACTTTCGTCGCCCTCGCGATACTCGGGCTGCTCGAGGTGAAGCCGCTAGTTCACCGACTCCCGTTCCTTGTCGCAGTGACCCTAGCATGGTGGCGGGCACAGGGTGCAAACAAGGAATTCTGGAACGACTACGGCATTGGACGCCGGCTATGCAACTGGATCGAGAACGCTATCCTTGCGGCTCCGGTAGCCCTTGAAATTTTGGATAGCGCCGACCTGACCAATATTGTGGATACGCTGGTTCAAAGCGGCACACCTGTCGCAAAGTCCCTGGAAGACAAGATTTCTGCGCGCCGGCAGGGTAGCGGTGGCTAGGCAGTGGAAGGGCGGTGACGTGGTCGGGAAGGCAGGCGTTCGTCCCTACAGTGGTGACATTGCTCGGCTTGCTGCCAGATCGGTGAGGTGCTTGCCAAGATCCCACATTCCTGCTGTAGCCAGCTCTTCCGCAACGCGCATGGATCGGCGCTCATTGCGCGGCAGCAGAATTGCTCTGGCCTTGCGGTACGGCCGCGGCATGGAGTGCCAGAGCCATGTCGCCCGAAACGCCCGCATGGCCTCCACAAACGCATTGTGAATCTCCGCTTCATCGTTGATCACGAACATTCGAAAGTCCTTGCAAAGGCCCGCAACGGCTGATGCATTTAGCGAGTAGGAATAGAGGGTTCCAGATAGCGGGACCGGATGCTTCAGACGCGCCGCAATGTACTTGGCAGCTGCGGTGTGGTGCGAGCCTCCCGAGTTCATCAGCCAGAGGCGGCCATCCCATTTATATCGGGTGAAATGGTCGATGCCTGGCGAATGAATGATCCGGATCTCGCGGTGAGCTAGGTTTGCCCGGAGCTTCTCCAAGCTTATCTCACTGATCATGTCACGCGAGTTCTTCTCGACCATCTGGTCGGTGCTCTCGAAGGTACGGAGTTCGGATTTCGAGGCCGAGAATCCGTGCAGATCCGTTATGTCGCAGGTCCAGTTTTGGGCCGCTTCACACCGTCCCATATACGAGTACTCGGGCCTCACGATACTGATGCCCTCCAAATGGTAGCCCTCAACCGTTCTCCAGCCCCTCAGATAGCCGTGCTCATCCCCGCTACTCTTACCGAGCTCGTGCCAGTGCGTCACGCTTTCGGCGCAGATATTGGTCGCCGGCGCGTCTGGCTTCACTCGAATCTGGGGATGGCTGCGTAGCAGTGCAACGAGACTGGCCGGATATCCGAAATCTTCGCGGATGCCAGTGAAAACGGACTGGATGAATGGATGCAAGGTGATTCCAGATTGAAGGGCGTCGTGCAGGGGAAGCGGCCGTCCTCTAATGCACGGGAGACACGACCGCGGTGCGGGGCTCAATCGGCGATGCGAAACCGCTCTCGATTCTTGCCTAGCCATGCCGGCGTGCGACCGCGTCCCGACCAGGTTTTTCCCGATTTCTGGTCGCGATAGAGAGGTGGAAGCGTATGCTTTGGCGTTCCCGACTTTGTGCCGGGCTTGCGTCCCCTTCGCTTCAAGACAATGTCTTCCGGAGTCAGTCCGTACTGCGTCATGAGGGTGCGGATCTGTTCGATCGCGGCGGGCACTTCCTGGACCCGGATCGCTTCGATCTGTGCATTCAGCGCATCGCGTTTTTCAATCAGTTCCTTGTACGTGGCCATATTTTTCAGAATCGTGGTGGCTTATCGGCAAGGTGCGCGGAAATCGCAGCCTTCTGTGCGTTAATGCAATTTGGATCGGCACGGAGCTGTCCTGGATCGTCTTGGCATTCTTTGAGGACACGCTGACGCAGGCCAACGTCCTTCTGGAATTCGCTCACTTTTACTACGCGATCGAGGAAAGCGATACGAGTAGATGGGGCGGCAAGCGCCACGGTGCAAACGCCCATTGCGGAAACGAAAGTTGTGAAGGCAAATCGATGAAAGATTCTCGGCATTCTAGATGTTAGAGACGGATTATCCAGCTTGAAGAGTATGCCATGTGAATCTGCTGCTGCGATGTTGGAATCGGCCTACAGCTTCAAAGACGGCTGCCGATATTATCCCTATCGATTGCTCGTATTCCCTCTGAGGAGGCTTTTGCCATGAATTTGAGAGACTTCTTCACCGAACTGTTTTCGGGTCCCAAGGTAGCTGGTCGGCGGCGCTACATGGAGGCTGGCGATTACCAATATCTGAACAACGAAATCCGGCTTCTAGATGACCGTGGGAGAGCTGTAAAGGAGGAGCCTGGCTCACCGTATTTCGTCGCGATGACGCGGCTCGCCGAAGCCGTCTACCAAGCTTCGCCACATTTGGGGGACGAAGGCATAGACCAAGTGGTCGGATGGCTGGAGAAGGCACGCGGTCCGGGCTATTTCAGGAAGGATGAATTTGGCCAAGAGCTTTATGGCGTGGCTCTAAATCAGTACCAGGTAGATTCCCAGCTGAACCAGGCCAGGCTTCGCATTGCGACGCTCAATCGTCAACTCGTATGCAACGACAGCTATGCCGAGGCGGTGGAACGCAATAGTCTTATGGATCTCGTGGACAAGATCGCGCCGTTCGAGAGCGAGGATAACAAGCGTCAGTTTGGCGCAATCTAAAGCGGGCAGTCGTCCAGCAACCAGGTCGAATGAGTTTGAGTTCGACTCGTGGCCGAACGTTGCAAGCATTGCTGCGAGAGTCCGGCTGCTACACCGGCAGCTGTAGCCTCCAGCGCGGCTAATCGTTGCACGTGGTCTGTCGCAGCGCGGGAGTAGCTCCGCGCTTCTATCACAGCGCTCCTAGTTCTCGGTGGCGCTTTCTGAAGGCTTAGGGGTTCGCGGCGGCATCCGTGCCGGCTCGGCTACCAGTAATTCAGCAGGGTAGAGGCGAAGGAAGGTGCGAGCGTGTTCTGGGTCTCTGCAGGCAAGCCAGTCGTCCCATTCGGCGCGAGGTAGCAGTACCACGCTGCGCTTTTCGTCTCCGGGCTTGTGGAACCGCTTCATCAACGGATGATTCTCAGCGTTGAGCGTTGGCATCGTAAAGGATATGGCCCCGTCGGGCCATGCGCGCCACAAGCCGGCAATCGCAAACGGTTCATCGTGAGGCAGGCCGATCTTCCACCGCACTGCTTTGCCCGTCTCCCAGTTCGGCTCATAGAAGCCTGTTGCTCCTATCAGGCATAGCTGACCAGCCTTCCAGTGTTTTGCAAACGAGCTGAGCTTTCCGATGGTTTCGGCGCGAGCGTTGGCTGTGGGGTAGTAGCGTACGCCTGGTGGAATCTTCCCCTTGGGCACCATACTGAAAGATGCGAGCACGGCTTCACGCTCGCCACTCTCAGTTGCGCGGATGATCGGGGCAGAGTAGTCAGGCCAGGCTTCCGATCGCCATTCTCCGACAGGCGGTTCGACGCCAAACACGTCCCGGAGCATTTGCCGTTGGACCGGCGCGTAGTTGACGCACATCATCACCCTCCATTCAATTTGCCGGACTTCCCCCGGCCGCGTACCACGTCGGCAGGGATGGGCGTTTCCATCTCCTCGCGCGTGATCGGCCGCATTAGCCACGCTTGCCGATATTCCTTCAGTTCGAAGTCGGCGCGCTCGAATCCCGTAAGGACCAAATCGTCTCCGGACATTCTCACGATCCGCGCGTCATACAAGATGCCAAGTTCGGCTGTGTCCTGGTGCTTGCTGTGGGTCATGATCGCATGCGGTATGACGCGGTGGGCGCGCGTATCCATCCGGTCCTCGATTACCACCTGGCCACGCCAAAGCAGCTGCCCGCCCCACCATCCGCGGTGTAGCCGGCGTCCTTCCAGGCAGAGTTTCATGACTTCAAACAGCATACTGTATAAATATACAGTGCCCATCGATCTTGCGGCAAGGCACACGCACGGTAAGTGGTGCGAGAGCTGTATCCCCCAAGTGTCGGGGTGACAATGAAGCACCTCGGACTCACAATCCCGTTTTCGTGACTTGACCCCACGAGGACTATGACGGCCCGCAATCTCAACTGCGGGTCATTTTTTTGGCTCATCGACATGCCCGGGTAACCAACAATGGCGGAGGTATCTGTGGGCCGCACGGGCTCGGAGCCTGACGCAAACAACGAGAGAAAAACTATGAACAAGCCTGCGGTCTATATTTCCCAGGAGACAATCAGCGATTCGCTGACAAAACAGGGAAATCCATCGATTTTTGAGGACAGCATTGTCAGCTTGCTCAATGGCGGCTACTCGGTTGGACTTGGCAATGCCGAAGCGCCGGTGCGAGTATTTACTGAGGCCGATGAATTTTCGGCGTGGTTCAACAACTTGCGCGTGGCCATCGAGACTGCGTGACTGTTTTTCGCGAGATCAGGGTCCACGCCTGAACGCGCCGTGCTCATGCACTCCACGACGCTTTACCTTGATCCAGTCCACCGAAGGCCCGGCTCGATAGGGGCTGCTGGCACGCTTGCAGACGATGCCTTCTAGATTGAGCGCCAGCGCGTTCGCGAAGAGCCAATCGGACTGATCAAGGACAGCCTGGACGTAGAGAAGGCCGGGCAGGGAAGCGAGTAGCGGGCGCAGCATGGCCTTACGCTCCTCGATCGGCAGCACTCGCACGTCCCGACCCCTGAACGCAAGGATGTCGAAGACGCAGTAGACAATCGGATCAGCGCCTTCATACCAGCACTTGCGCCTGGCCCGCCGATGCAGCCGCTCAAAGTCGGCGCGGCCGACGGCATCCAACACGCAGACCTCACCATCGAGCACGGTGCTGGCGGGAAGGGCCCTGAGGCTTTGAAGCAGTTCCGGGAACCAAGCGGTGCAGTCCGCACCGTTCTTCGTTCGCACAGAAGGGACCGAGCCTGTTAAGGCCAAGGCTCGGTATCCGTCGTACTTGACCTCGCTCCACCAGCCTTCGCCGCGTGGCAGCGACTTGCGCAGGCTTGGAAGCATGGGCGCGAACGCGGCAAGATCCAACTGCGCCATAGCGCGCGGCATGGGACTTAGCCCTTAATGTCTCTCGGGTCATGGCCAAAGGAGTTGCGCTCACGGATCTGGCCATCGTGGCCGTGGATAAGCAACTCGACCTTGTCGGCTTTGGCGCGCTCAGTGCCGCCGGCCTTGACGGCTTCGTCCTGGGTGCCGGACTGCGTGCGCCTGCCGCCACCAACGGTTTCTACTGCCCAGCCATCGCTGGCTGGGACCACGAGGATGTCATTGCGAGCCATGATCATCTCCTTTACTTGCGGATGATCAAGTTTTGTCCACTCCAAGGGTTTCGGGTATCGGCTTCGCTCCTACGGTAGGGGTGGAACCTCCCGAGGTTCCTGGCTACGGTCGCGAGAACTTCATTCTTCTTCGTCGTCGCCGCCGGCGATGATGACGCGCAATTTGTCCTTAACGAGGGGCAACAGATCTGCTGCAATTGCCGCGGCTTGTTTTTCCGTACCGGCCTTTACAGCGATAGGTTGTGCTTCGTCCAACGTTTGTTTGGCTCCCGTCACGTCGCCAGCCGCATCCTGTCCGTTGACGTAGCGTTCCACAACTCTTTCGATAGCTTTGGGCCGTTGCCAATCTTCGATGACCAGGGCCGCAGCCTGCGTCGACAAATCGGCCGCTACCTCATTGAAGTACTTTCGTTGCCCTTCGGCGATGGAAAGATCATTCCCCATTTCATAGTCCCTCAAGGTGAAAGCTTCAATTATGACGCGCCGTGCAGGCAAGTCCTCATTTCATGTAAAAGTGATCTATAAGGCATAATTAACCTTATGTTAAATAAATTATTAAGCTAATTTTCCGTTTAGCCGGCTAAACGGCGGATAGTCGAGTTCGATAGTAACGATAACTAGTGAAATTCAAGATTGCTAAAGTCAATTGAATACTGTATGTATATACAGTATGCATCGACCTTCGCAAAAGCCGTCTCACACGGTGAGTTCCTGCCAGCAGCTTTCCATTTTTGGCGACAACGCCGCGGAGAAGTCGTTGCCACTCGCGAGCGCCGTTGTGAAAGAGGTGCCTTCGATCGCTCCTTCGGAAGCGAAAGTTGACCCGCTTATCGACCCCAGCGCGATTCATCCGTCGCTGTGGAGAGCGAGTCAGCTGGCGCGGCCTATGGGCCGTGTCATCGCGAGCGGGATCGATGCCTTGGACGCGGAATTGCCAGGCGGTGGCTGGGCGGAGGGATCTGTCTCGGAATTGATCGTAAAACAGTAACGGCCCGGCGAGTACCGTCTTCCGCAATTGAGACCGGGTAGGCAAGCTCTGGTGTCTTAGCGGACCGCATAGGCGTCCGCTTAATTTAGGCGGACACCTATGAAGACACAGCCCGATCCCGTTTCGGAAAGGCGCATCCAGCGACGCCGGTTCTCCGAAGCGTTCAAGCGCGATATCGTTGCGCAGTGTTTACAGTCCAATGCGTCTGTGTCGGCGATTGCGCTGGCCAACGGCCTCAATACGAATCAGGTCTTCAAGTGGCGCCGCATGGCTCTCGATGGCGAGCACGCGTCCTCGTCCACGATGCTACCTGTGACCGTCGAGGACATCTCCTCCATGCCTGTCGTTCCCGCGTTGCGGCACGAAGGTGTCGTGGAGATCCGACTTGAGCGAGGCACGATCCGCCTTGCCGGTCCCGTCGACATTGCTATATTGAATGCGCTGATGGCGTCGCTAACAGCATGATTGGATTGCCTGCTGGAACACGGGTGTGGTTGGCTGCGGGGATCACCGATATGCGCTGCGGCTTCAATGGCCTGGCTGCCAAGGCACACACCACGCTGTCTGAGGACCCGTACAGCGGTCACGTCTTTGTCTTCCGCGGTCGGCGCGGCGACCTGATCAAGGTGCTGTGGTGGAGCGGTGACGGTCTCTGCCTGCTGGCCAAGCGCCTGGAGCGAGGCCGCTTCGTCTGGCCCCAGGCTGACAGCGGCAAGGTCCACCTGACGCCGGCGCAGCTCTCGATGCTGCTCGAGGGCATCGACTGGCGCAAGCCAGAACGGACCTGGCGCCCGACACTCGCCTTGTAAACTGCTGCGCGGCTTCCTACACTGCGGGACATGCAAACCGATCCCGCCACGCTTCCTGACGACATCGCCACCCTGAAGGCGATGATCATTGCACGCGACAGCGCGTTGCGTGATCACGCGATCGAGATCGAACACCTCAAACTGCTGATTGCCAAGCTCAAGCGCCAGCAGTTCGGTCACCGCTCCGAGAAGCTGGACCGGCAGATCGAGCAACTCGAACTCAAGCTCGAAGAACTGCAGACCGATGAAGGCGTCGTTGCGGCAAGTGCACCTCGCTCGCGCACGGCCCATGGCAACGGCGGACGCAACCCGCTACCGGCGCACCTGGAACGCGAAGACGTCATTCACTCGCCGGCGGAGACCACGTGCTGCGCATGCGGCGGCACCTTCGAAGTCCTCGGCGAAGACGTCTCCGAGCAGCTCGAACTCGTCCCCGCACGGTTACGTGTGATCCGACATCGGCGCGTGAAGCTGGCCTGCACGGGCTGTGATCGCATCGTGCAGTCACCCGCACCCAGCCGTCCCATTGATCGAGGCGTCCCCGGCCCGGGCCTGCTGGCCAACGTGCTGGTCTCGAAGTTCTGCGACCACCAGCCGCTGTATCGTCAGCGCGTGCGCTGGGAGCGTGAAGGGATCGACCTGCCCGAATCCACGCTGGGTGACTGGGTCGGGGGCTGCTCGGCATTACTGGGCCCACTGGTCGCGGCGGTGGAGCGTTACGTGATGGGTGGCAACAAGGTGCACGGAGACGATACGCCGATCCCGGTGCTGGCGCCGGGCAATGGCAAGACAAAGACGGCACGGCTGTGGACCTACGTGCGTGACGATCGACCATCGGGCGATGCCGCGCCGCCTGCGGTGTGGTTCGCCTACTCGCCCGACCGTAAGGGTGAACACCCACAGCACCATCTGCGATCCTTCGGTGGGACCTTGCAAGCCGATGCGTATGCTGGCTTCAACGCGGTGTATGAAACTGGCCGAGTGCAAGAAGCCGCGTGCTGGGCGCACGCAAGACGCAAGTTCTACGAGTTGCATGCGGTAAGGCCCAATGCCGTCACCGAACAGGCGCTGGCGCGCATCGGCGAACTCTATGACATCGAGCGCGAGATCCGAGGGCAGCCGCCAGACCTGCGCCAGGAGATTCGGCAGCGCGCGGCTGTACCGCGACTAACAGCGCTCAAAGCTTGGCTGGAAGAGATGATGGCCAAGCTCTCCCGCAAGTCCGATACCACGGCAGCCATCCTCTACACGCTCAAGCGCTGGGAGGCGTTCGTGCGCTATGCCGGCGATGGGCGATTGGAGATCGACAACAACAGCGCTGAACGCGCGCTGCGCGCCGTCGCATTGGGCCGCAAGAATTACCTCTTCGCAGGCGCGGACAGTGGCGGCGAACGGGCTGCGGCGATGTACACGCTCATCGGCACCGCGAAGCTCAATGACCTCAACCCCGAGGCGTACCTGCGCCATGTGCTGAGCCGCATCGCCGATCATCCGATCAACCGGATCGACGAACTGCTGCCTTGGGCCGTCGCTGCCCAGTTGGCGACCGTCGACACCCCCGCCCGATAACTCCCTCTACCTCACAACCGCGCTTCGACTGCCGCCGTCAACGACGGTGATGGTCGGGCGCTTACGTAAAACACCCAGGCATTGGCGAACTATCAATGCTCCGAGGTGCTCTGGACGCGGCGGCACAACGCAATCGTCCGATATGGTTGGTAGGCTGTCCGTATGCTCCAAACGGGCCCGAGCTTGCCCGCATTGGATTGGCCAAGCACGTTCGATGGGTAAAAACAGAGTCGCCGGCTGACGCACAGTGGGCGTGCGAGACCATCCTGCGGTCGAATGCGTTGGGCGCGCTAGTGGCATGGTTGCCTCGCGCGCGGCCAGAAGGGATCCGGCGCCTGCAGGGCCTCGTAGCGGCAACGGACGCATTGGCGTTCGCCATCCGTTCGGCATCGGCTGCCAACGATGCCTCCGCATCACCGCTGCGTATTGCGCTTGAGCCAGCACCAGGAGGTTTCGTACGCGCGCAGATACTGAAGCGTCGGGGGCCAGCAGCTTCCAATACTCTGCTGTTGCCGCTTGGGAGCCTCGCGCATGTGGCGGGTATCAGCGGCGGCAACCGCAGGCAAGTTCAAGTTCAACCCAGTTCGGAATCGAGTCAAGTCAAGGACAATGATCGCAACAGGGCCGCGGAAGTCGCTGATGTGGCTGGGGTCACTTCAGAAAACGGAGAATATTGCCCGGTAAGACCTATTGTTCTATGGCAGACTTTGGCACCCAGCCGATTGTGCGGTGCAGCGTATCGTGTGGCGTAGGCGGTTGAGGGGCGCTAGCCGGCCAGAAGCGGCCGTTGAGAATTCGGCTCGGATTGTGTGCAATTTCACTTAGAGCTACACTTCCTATGCTCCTACGGCTGTGGGCTCAATCGGACGTCGCAGCACATTGATGGATTCGTCGAGCTGGTATTTAGTAGTCCAGTACCCCGGGAGTCTTAACAGGCTGCTGAAATACCGGCAGCGAACGTCAGCGCGACGACTTGCTGAATCGTTAATCTGAGGACTCCATACAATCCCACGTTCATGCGCGGCGCTGACACCTTCACCGAAAGTTTGTTCACCATGCGGCGGCTGGAAGATTTCGTGCCGAAGTCCCACCCCCTGCGCGCGATCCGCACCATGGCGAACCAGGCGCTGGCGAAGATGGATCGGCTGTTCGCGCAAATGTACGAGGCCGATATCAAGGGTGGCCGGCCCAGCATCGCGCCGGAGAAGTTGCTGCGGGCCATGCTGCTGCAGGTGCTCTACAGCGTCCGGTCGGAGCGCCAGCTCATGGAACAGACGCACTACAACTTGCTGTTTCGCTGGTTCATTGGCCTGGCGATGGATGATGTGGTCTGGGTGCCCAGCGTCTTCAGCAAGAACCGGGAACGGCTGATCAAGCACGATGCTGTGATCGACTTCTTCAACGAAGTGCTGGCCATCGCGCAGAAGAAGGACTGGCTGTCGGGCGAGCACTTCAGCGTCGACGGCACGTTGATTAAGGCGTGGGCTGGCCACAAGAGCTTTGTACGCAAGGATGGCGACGACCAAGACGATAACGACGGTGCTGACTTCAAGGGTGAAAAGCGCAGCAACGAGACGCACGAGTCCAAAACCGATCCCGATGCCAAGCTGTACCGCAAGGGCAAAACCGCCAGTGAACTGCGTTACATGGGTCATACCCTGAGCGACAACCGCCACGGCCTGGTGGTGAGCGCCATGGTGACCAATGCGAACGGACACGCCGAGCGCGAGGCCGCGAAGGTCATGCTCAACGATGCCAGGCAGGTGATTGAGGACCTGAATGTGGAAGTCACCGTGGGTGCGGACAAGGGCTACGACGCGCACGAGTTCATTCAAGCCTGCCTGGAGTTGAAGGTGACGCCGCACGTCGCACAAAACACCTCTGGCCGCCGCTCGGCCGTTCCCGACGCCATTGCAGGCACCAAGGGTTATGCCATCTCACAGCAGAAGCGCAAGCTGATTGAACAAGGCTTTGGATGGGCCAAGACCGTTGGGCGCATGCGCCAGGTGATGGTGCGCGGACTAAAGAAGGTCGATCAAATGTTTGTGCTGAGCATGGCCGCCTACAACCTCGTGCGCATGCGTTCGCTGGGACAAATCCGTCCGCAGTTGCAGTAATCGCGGCAATGAGGCCGGAAACGGTCGCCAAATCAACGAAAAAGTCGGTGAAGTGACGATCAGCTTCCGGATTGTGAAAAATAGCGAGCCCATCAGCCTTGCAGAGGGAAGCTTCGCTTTTATGCGGCTAGTACTTCAGCAGCCTGTTAAGGGTCAAACGAAAACCATAGTCGACTGGTGAATCCCATGATCCCAACCCAACAGATTCCGACGGGGCTTCCGCATAGCGCTCGAAAAGGCTCGACGCGTTTGCATGGAAATGCGTGTCATCCGCCAGCTTAAATTCCGGCTCCACCCCTTTCGTATAGACCAATACCCGATCGCCGCAGGCAGCGATAAGCGAAACGGCTTTCCCGGCTTCTGCGATGCACGCGAAATCAAGTCCATCATCATCTGCACAAATGGACAAGACGTCCTGCTCCAGCCCGGCCGATAGCCGCTCGGCGAGGTTGATGTAGGCGCGTTTAATTCCATTAGCGAATCCTTCTAACCGCGCCACTTCATAAGCTACGGCTACAGAGCTTAGGTGGGCTCCAAGATCTAAGAGAAGGTCTCTTGAAGGTACAAGGTGGGTAAAGGGGAAGGCTGGCGGCTTTGTTAAATCAAATAGATCAATACCATAGACGCAAGCGGACTCATTGTAAAAAATAGTGAAGCCCATAGAGGGCGGCAGCAACGATCGGAGCGTTGCCTCATCCGGGCGCTTTTTAGTGAGATGCGCGCTTATCAAGTATCCCATTTACATTTCTCAGCACACTGCGGGGTCGGAAAGTGTTCCTATGCTACAAGAAGCGCATTCTCTTCGCTATTTGTCGCATTCGGAGTTGCCCTCGCAGACATCATGGGAATGTCCTCTTCCGAGCGATCTGACCGACCGCTAAGGGTTGCGGATTCAACCGGTCGATGCAACACACTAAGGGCTTTGCAAGCCTGAGGGGTGCTGCAAATGAAACAAAGACGGCGAATCTACTACACCGAGACTCAGAAGGCACTCATGTGGGAGCGCTGGCGCCAAGGCGAGCCCCGTCCCAGCTAGCCCGGCGGCCGAGTCCGGCCAGAAGCGGTCTCTCAGTACCTGGATCGCCAATGTCCCCATTTGCCTTAAGCAGCCATTAGGCTGCCCAGGAGTTCTGATACACGATAACTCACTCATCCGCCCGAAGTGAGATCGGGAAGCACCCGAAGACACCACCCGCCTCGACGCGCAGGCACGCCTCCAGTACTACTAGATCATTACTTGATCGTCGCGCAGGCAACGGTCGGGCGGCGCGGTTGTGAGGTGTCAATATCGAACGAACACGGAGATTTTCTCCAAGCCGGAGATAGTCCGCCAAAGACAGGCCAAGTCGCGCTGCCGCAATGGCATGCGCGCTGGCCGCCCGATTCGCGTCATCGGTGTCGGGCGATGTCATGTTCAAGCCGGGGGGCGCTCCAGTCCATACCATCTCCGATCAACACGGCAGATCACGCCGGGATGCGGAAGTCTATCCAGACCGCGCCCAAGAAAGATTGCCGGTGGATTACATCTGTATCGATCGACAGGACTCGTCACCCTACGCGTGGAGATTGGTAATGGCTGCGTCGGCCGCATCCATGACCAACGTGTAATGGGTACGCAATTCGCCCTACATGTGGCATCCGTAGACTCGACCGGGCTTTATCACAACAACATTCAACTCCTGAGAACTGCCATGAAGCCCTCTCTCGCCAAGCTCGCCGCCGGTACTTTCCTTCTCGCGATCACCGCCACTGCCAATGCCGCGCAGACGCCCATCGTGATCGACGCATCGTACGAAATGCAGGGACAAATCCACCGACCGCGCGATCCCTACACCGACGGCGGCCGCATTGCCGAACGCGATGTCTATACCGATGGCGCACGCTCGGCAGACGGCGCGGCTCGCTAGTCGTTCATCCTCTTTCATTACAAACGGGCCGCCTCTGTGCGGCCCGTTTGCTTGAAGCGAATGTCGCAACGTGACGACAGCGTCATTCCTGTAATGCATTCGCCATCAGATCGCAATTTGACGATTTCTATACTCGCGCCTCGATTCACAAGCGAAAAGAACGCTTTCATTGAGGAGAGACAATGACATTTCGTCACGCCCCCGTTCGTTATGCCATCGCTGCAGCGGCTGCAGGCTTGCTGGCCGGTACCGTCCACGCACAATCCAGCGTCACGCTCTATGGCGTGGCCGATGCGGGTATCGAGTACCTCAGCAACGTGCCGTCCGCTTCGGGTGGCTCCAGCCAGGTGCGCATGACCTCTGGCAACATGTCGACGTCCCGCTGGGGCATTCGCGGCGTGGAAGACCTCGGCGGCGGATTGAAGGCCATCTTCGAACTGGAAAGCGGCATTGCTTTCGATACTGGCGCGCAGAACAACAGCAGCCGCCTGTTCGATCGCGGCGCGTTTGTCGGACTCGGCAGCAAGTACGGCACCCTGACATTGGGCCGCCAGACCACGCCGACCTATGACACCGGCCTGCAACTGGACCCGATGGGCTTTGCACCGCGTTACTCGCTGTACAAGAGCGATGACGTATTGGCCGGCCGTGCCGACAACGCCGTCAAGTATCGTGGCAAGTTCGGCGGCCTGACGGCCACTGCGCTGTACAGCACGGGCCGCACCGGCGCCGGCGAAGTGCCGGGCAACTACAAGGTCGACCGCAATCTCGGCGCCTCGCTGCTGTATGAAGCGGGTGCGCTGATGGTCGGCGCCGCCTATGACGAGTTCCAGGGCACCACCGTTGCCACCGCAGACCGCACGGACCGCCGTGCGCTGATCGGCGCGAGCTACGCCTTCGGTCCGGCCCGCGCATTCGTGGGCTACCGCTGGTACAACGGCAACGTCGGCACGTTGCCGAACAATGGCTCGAACCTCTACTGGGCCGGACTGCGTTACTCGATGAGCCCGGCGCTCACGCTGACTGGTGCGGCGTACTACACTGACACGCGCAATTCCAGCGCCGATCCGATCATGTTCGTTGCCTCCGCTGACTACGCGTTCTCGAAACGAACTGACGTGTACATGAACGTTGGCTACGCACTGAACCGTGGCAATTCCCAACTGGGCATGAACGGATTCAACTCGACGACCGGCAGCCCGACCAACGTGGTGCCAGGCAAGGACCAGACCGGCGTGGTGATGGGCATTCGCCACAAGTTCTGACCGCCACATCTGCGTAAAGCATCGACACTCCCTTGCTCAACCCAAGAGAGTTTTCGAGCCTCGATCCCCATCGAGGCTCTTTTTTCATTCCATTGCGTCGGCCGGGGACATCCGCCACCCGGGCCACCAGTCCTGTAGAATGCCGCGCCATGTCGCGAATCATTGCCATTCTCATGATGCTGATTCTCCCGCTGCACGCAATGGCTGCAGCGGAGCGACATTTCGCGCATGCGACGTCCGAGGCGGAAGATACGATCGAGCATCTGGCCGCGCACGCCGAACACATCCCGCATCACCACCACGACGAAGACGGCATGGACGTGGACGACGAGTTTCTGTCGGCCAGCCATCAGCTCGAATACGAGCTGCTATCGAACCTGCTCGGCGCCCTGCCATCGACGGCCTCGCCGCTCCTGCTCGACATGACGCACGTTGTGCCGGCCTTTGCACCACGCACCGTGCCCGCCGTCGCCTCCGGCCCCCCTTTACGTCCCCCTCACGCGCCCGCCTGACGGCGGGGCCCTGTCCTTTCCTGCTCGCCGTGTCCTGACGTGACACGGTGCCCCGCCGTGACGCTTGTCGAGCCATAAGCGTTTGGGGAAGTCATGCAGAAGTTTTTCGTATGGATGGCCGCATCGTTCGCGATGCTGGCCGACGCATGCGCGCAGACACCGGCCACGGATCTGCACGCATTGTTCGAGGTCGCATGGGAGCGTTCCGTCGCCATGCAGACCACGGCAGGTCGTCGGCAGGAAGCCGCTGCCAGCCGTGTCCAGGCCAACTCGCTGATCGCGGGTTCGCCCTCTATCGATCTGCGCCACCGCGGCGACCAGTGGACGGATCGGCGCGGCATTCGCGAGAGTGAAGTCGCGCTCGGCGTGCCGATCTGGATGCCGGGTCAGCGCAGCGCGCGGGGCGCACTGGCCGACGCGCAGGCTGCCGAGGCGGAATCCTCGACGATGCTCGGCCAACTCGCCGTCGCTGCCGAATTGCGCGAACGGGTCTGGCAACTCGCGGCAGCCGAATCAGAGAACGAGGTGCTGCGCCGCCGCACGGCCGTCGCATTATCGTTGCGCGACGACGTGCAGCGACGCGTCACCGCTGGCGATCTGGCCCGCACCGACCTGTTGTTCGCCGAACAGGATCTGCTGGCGAACCGTGCCCTGATGACGGAAAGCGAGGCGCGCGTCATCGAGATGCGCGCGCGGCTGATGCAGACGTCCGGTGTGCAAGCACTGCCGCTGCGCTATGACGAACTGCCGGCGCCGGTCATCGCCGGTGCCCCGCATCCCCGTCTCGACGCCGCGCTGCGGGCCGTCGAGCGCGGAGAACGTCAGATCGGCTATCTCCAGAAATCCCGGCGCGACGCGCCCGAGGTTGGCGTGACCTATCGTCGCGATTCGGCCGGCGGCGGCCTGCCCAGCGACCAGACTGTCGGTGTCTACGTGCGTTTTCCGTTCGCCACCGATGCGCGCAACCTGCCCCGTGAAACGGCCGCGCAAACCGAACTGATGACCGCACGCGCGGAGCGGGACCGTGCCGAGCGTGTCGTGCAATCCGAAATCGATACCGCGCAGCAGACGCTTGCGCTGGCCGAGCAGCAGCTTGCGCTCGTCACGCAGCGCAGCGCCACGCTGACCGAACGCGCCACCCTTCTGCGCAAGACCTTCAATGCCGGCGAGATCGGCCTGCCCGAAGTCCTGCGCGCGCAAAACCAGGCACTGGATGCCGAAGTCGAACTGGCCCGCGTCCGCGCGCGGCGCGGCTTCGCCATTGCCAACATGAACCAGGCACTGGGAGTGCTGCCATGATCCGACTGCTGATGTCATCCCTCTGGCTCTGCGTGGCCCTGACCTTGCCGGCCGCACACGCTGCGCCAGGCGCCCACGGGCCCAACGGCGAACACCTCGACGCACCCGGGGCTACGGCAGCCGGGGCTGCCTCGCGCCCGGTCATCGAAGCCAACACCGAGAGTTTCGAACTCGTCGGCACGCTGCAGGACGGCGAATTCTCCGTTCTCGTCGATCGCTATGAGACCAACGAACCGGTCACCACAGGAACATTGGAGGTCGAATTCGGCCCGCTGAAGGCGCAGGGGAAGCTGAACGCCGATGTCGGCAGCTTCTCCTTTACCGGCCCAACGCTACTGGCCGCGCTACGACAGCCGGGAGACCACGCGCTGGTGTTCACACTGGTCACCGGCAACGACACGGACCTGATCGAAGGCAAGCTGCGCGTTGCACAGCGCGGTGATACGCATGGCCACTGGCACGCGAGCCCCGTTGTAAAGGTCGGCGCGGCTGTTCTGGTGGTGCTGTTCGTGATTGCGATGGCATGGCGCCTGCGTCGTCGCCGCACCGTTCGCTAAGGGCAAAGCCATCATGAAGACAATCCTGATCCAAACCCTGATCGCCCTGCTGGCAAGCCAAGCCTTGTTCGCCAACGCCGCCCCCGGTGCGCACGGTCCCGGCGGCGAACATCTCGATGCACCAGGCGCAGCCATCACCACCAGTGGACTGGCGCGACTGCCGGACGGTAGCGTGCAGATACCCAAGCTCGCGCAGCGACGTATGGGGATTCGCACTGTCATGCCGCAAGCTGGCGAGCATCCGCAAACGGTGCCGCTCAATGCGACTGTCATGATGGACCCCAATGCGGGCGGCCGAGTGCAGGCCGGTCATCCGGGCTGGCTCGAAGCGCCACACGATGGCTTCCCGGTGCTGGGGCAGCGCGTCACCAAGGGCCAGATACTTGCGGTGCTGCGGCACAAGAACGAGCCATTCGATATCGGCAACCAGCAGGCGCAACTCGCCACGCTCACGGCCAACCTCAAACTGGCGCGGCAACGGCTCGAACGGCTGGAGTCGTTGCAGGACAGTATTCCCCGCAAGGATATCGATGCAGCGCGTGCGGAAGTACAGAGCCTGACCGGCCAGCGCGAAGCCGTGTCGACAAGTCTGCATCCCACCGATACGTTGCGTGCGCCTGCTGCGGGTGTCATTGCATCGGCCAATGTCATCGCAGGCCAGGTGGTGACCGCGCAGGACATTCTGTTCGAGATCGTCGATCCGCAGCGGCTCATGATCGAGGCGCAGAGTGCGGATGCCTCGCTGCTCGGCCGTATCCGCAATGGCGTGCTCGCCGATAGCGGCAAGCTGACATTCGTCGGCGCGGGTCGCAGCCTCAGAAATGGCGCCGTGCCGCTGACCTTCCGGTTGACCGATGGCTCGACGACGCTTGCCGTCGGCCAGCCCGTTACCGTCATCGCGCATCTGTCGGACACGGTAAAAGGCATTGCGCTGCCGAGCGAGGCCGTCGTGCGCAACCAGAACAATGAACCGGTTGTCTGGATCAAGTCGGGCGCGCAGCGCTTCATCGCGCAGCCCGTGGAAATGCGCACGCTCGATGCGCGGACCATTGTTGTCACGCGCGGGTTGTCGCCGGAGAACCGCGTCGTCGTGACCGGTGCCCCGCTGATCAACCAGATTCGATAAGGACGCGCCATGTTCAACTGGATCGTCCGTGCCAGCCTTGGCAATCGCCTGATGGTGCTGGCCGTCGCGCTCGTCCTGATGGTGTACGGCGCGCTCACGGCGTGGCGCACACCTGTCGATGTCTTTCCGGACCTCAACAAGCCGCTGGTCACCGTGATCACCGAGGCTGGTGGCATGGCACCGCAGGAAGTGGAACTGCTGGTGTCGTTCCCGATCGAGACTGCGCTCAATGGCATGCCCGGCGTTACGCGCGTGCGTTCCGTGTCCGGCGTGGGCCTGTCTATCGTCTATGCGGAGTTCGACTGGGGCAGCGACATCTATCGCAACCGTCAACTGGTGTCCGAACGGCTGGCACTGGTCAAGGAGCAGTTGCCCGGCGGTCTTACGCCGATTCTCGGCCCCGTGTCGTCGATCATGGGCGAGATCATGCTCGTTGCACTGCCCATTGATGCCGCGAAGGTCAGCCCGATGGTGGCGCGCGAGTATGCGGACTTCGTGCTGCGCCCACGGCTACTGTCCGTGCCTGGTGTGTCCCAAGTCATCCCCATCGGCGGCGAGGTCCGGCAGTTGCGCGTCGAACCCGACACTGCGCGGATGGCACAGTTTGGCGTGACGCTTGCCGATGTGAGCCGTGCACTGCGCGACTTCGCTGCCAATTCAAGCGGCGGCTTTATCGACCTGAACGGCCGCGAGTACCTGATCCGCAACCTCGCACGTACCACGCGGCTGGAAGACCTGCGCGGACTCGCTGTCAGCTATCGGGACAACGCACCCGTGCTGCTGGAGCAGATCGCGACGGTGCGGCACGCCGCGGCGGTCAAGCGTGGCGACGCGGGCTTCAATGGCCTGCCGGCTGTCATCGTCAGCGTGCAGAAGCAACCGGCAGCCGATACCGTCAAGCTCACGCGCGAGCTTGAGCAGGCGCTTGGCGAACTGAAGCAGGGCCTTCCTGCGGGCATGGCTGCGCCGCAGATCCTGTTCCGGCAAGCCGACTTCATCGAGGCATCGATCGGCAACGTGGTCGAGGCACTGCGCGATGGCGCCATCATGGTAGCCATCGTGCTGTTTGCGTTCCTGCTCAGCGCGCGCACCACGGCGATATCGCTGATCGCGATTCCGTTGTCACTGGCCGTGACGGCGCTCGCGTTCAAGCTGCTGGGCCAGTCGATCAACGTGATGACGCTGGGTGGTCTTGCCATCGCTATCGGCGAACTGGTCGATGATGCGGTGGTGGATGTCGAGAACATCCTGCGGCGACTCAAGCAGCGACGAACGATGGACAATCCACCGTCCGTGCTCGAAGTCATCTGGCGCGCATCAGTCGAAGTGCGTTCGGGCATCGTCTACGCGACGCTGATCGTCGTACTGGTGTTCGTGCCGCTGTTCGCGCTGCCGGGTATCGAAGGTCGATTGTTCGCGCCGCTGGGCATTGCCTATATCGTGTCGATACTCGCGTCTATGCTCGTGTCGATGACGGTCACGCCGGTGCTGTCGTACTACCTGCTGCCGGAGATGAGGCGTCTCGATCATCCCGACAGCCCGCTGGTGCGATGGCTCAAGCGCGTGGAAACACGCGTGCTGGGCTGGGCCTTCCCGCGCGCCCGGCTCGTACTGTCCGCTGCCGTGGCAACGGTACTGCTCGCTGCGGCCACCGTACCCTTCCTCCCGCGCGCGTTCCTGCCGGCGTTCAACGAAGGCTCGCTCGTGATGTCGCTGATGTTCAATCCCGGCACCTCGCTGGCCGCGGCCAACCGCATGGGTGCGCTGGCCGAAACGCTGATCCGGCAGGTGCCAGAGGTGATTCAGGTAGGCCGACGCACGGGTCGCGCGGAACTCGACGAGCATGCCGAAGGCGTTCACTCCTCGGAAATCGATGTGGATCTGAAACGCTCGGGCCGCAGCCGCGAAGTTGTGATGGCAGCCATTCGCGCGCAGCTCTCCACGCTGCCGGCATCGGTAGCCATCGGCCAGCCGATCTCGCACCGGCTCGATCACCTGCTGTCCGGCGTGCGTGCGCAGATAGCGCTCAAGATCTATGGCGACGATCTTGACACGCTGCGCGGACTCGCAGAAAACCTGCGTGGACGGCTCAATGGCATTCCGGGTCTGGTCGATATCTCCGTGGAGAAGCAGGTGCTGATTCCACAGGTCAATATCCGGCTCGACTATCGCAAGGCTGCGCAGTACGGCATTGCGCCCGGTGATGCGCTGGCGAGCCTGCAAACGCTCGCCGAAGGCGCGCGCGTCTCGCAAGTCATCGAAGGCGTGAAACGCTTCGATCTCGTTGTACGCCTGCCCGATGCGGGTCGCACACCCCAGGACCTGGCGCGCGTCATGATCCAGTCTCCGCGCGGCGCCATACCGCTCTCGGCCATTGCCACGGTAGACGAAGCGGATGGCCCGAATCAGGTGGGTCGCGAGAATGGCCGCCGTCGCATCGTGGTCTACGCGAACACCGATGGCTCCGACATGTCGCGCGTCATCGGCGGCGTACGCGACGCCATCGCGCAGTCGGGGTTGCCCGGTGGCTATTTCGTCAGCGTCGAAGGCCAGTTCCAGGCACAGGAGCAAGCCAGCCGTCTGATCGCGCTACTGGCGCTGGGCTCGCTCGCGATGATCTATCTCGTGCTGTTCTCGCGCTACCGTTCACACCGTCTGACGCTCGCGATCATGGGCAACATTCCGTTCGCATTGATCGGCAGTGTTGCTGCGATGTGGATCGGCGGACTGACGCTCTCCGTGGCGTCGATGGTGGGCTTCATCACGCTGACGGGCATTGCCACGCGCAACGGCATTCTCAAGGTCAGCCACTACATCAATCTTTGCCGCTTCGAAGGCGAGCAGTTCGGCATTCCCATGCTGGTGCGCGGCTCGCTCGAACGGCTCACACCGGTGTTGATGACCGCGCTGGTGGCGGCCTTCGCACTGGTGCCACTGCTGATTTCAGCGGATGCGCCCGGCAAGGAAATCCTGCACCCCGTGGCGGTCGTCATCTTTGGCGGACTGCTCAGTTCCACACTGCTCGATGCCGTGCTGACACCAGTGATCGTCTGGTGCTTCGGACGCGAGCCCATCGAGCGGATGGTGAAGGAAGGCGGACGCGAAGCGTATTGATTGCACGGATCGCACTGGATCCACGGGCTTTGTGGCGACGCCCCGGAAGTCGCCCGTTTTTTGGAGTACTCCCATGAAGAAGTTGATCGCCATCGCCATGGCTGCTGCCGCCCTCGGCTCTGCCGGCCTCGTCCATGCTCACGGCGCGAAGCCCGCACAGTACGGCGGTGTGGTGCAGAACGCCAGCGACATGCAGTTCGAACTCGTCAACAAGGATGGCAAGGTCAGCCTGTATGTCGACGACCACGACGAGAAGAAATCCGTCACCGGCGCCAAGGGCAAGCTGACCGTGCTGGCCGGCACGGACAAGAAGGAAACCACGCTGGCACCGGGCAACGACAATGCGCTGGTCGCCAAGGACGCCATCGCGCTGCCGTCAGGCGCCAAGGCCGTGGCGACGGTCACGTTCGCCGATGGACAGACGGTAACGGTGCGGTTTACGGTGAAGTAAGACGATGACGATCGGCGCCCCTCACAGGAGGGTTGCCGGTCATTTGCGCTGCAATCGACACTTATCTGCCGCGCACAACCCTTTCTTGTAGAGACCTCTACAACATTGAAACAGGAACTACAGCCCACTAAGCTAGGCGCATGTCTCCTGTTCCATCTTGGGGTCGTCTCAGAAAACGGAAAATAAAGCACGCTAAGGCATAGCCGAACCTGCCAAGCTTGCTCCACCCTGTAGTGACGCGATCAGCGGGCAGGAAACGTTCCCCCTTCGCGCATGGCAGGCGCACACCAACTCAGACAGCACGGCCTCCATGCGCGCCAGGTCAGCCATTTTCTCGCGCACGTCCTTGAGCTTGTGCTCGGCCAGACTGCTGGCTTCCTCGCAATGGGTGCCATCCTCCAGCCGCAGCAGCTCGGCGATCTCATCCAGGCTGAAGCCCAGCCGCTGGGCTGATTTCACGAAGCGCACCCGCGTTACATCCGCCTCGCCATAGCGGCGGATGCTGCCATAGGGCTTGTCAGGCTCCAGCAACAAGCCCTTGCGCTGATAGAAACGGATGGTCTCCACATTGACCCCGGCCGCCTTGGCGAAAACGCCAATGGTCAGGTTCTCCAAATTGTTTTCCATATCGCTTGACTCCGTACATGAGTACGGAAGTAAGGTTACGCTATCCAATTTCAATTCGAAAGGACAAGCGCATGTCTGAACCAAAAACCGGGCGCGGCGCGCTCTTCACTGGAGGGCTTGCCGCCATCCTCGCCTCGGCTTGCTGCCTCGGGCCGTTGGTTCTGATCGCCTTGGGGTTCAGCGGCGCTTGGATCGGCAACTTGGCGGTGTTGGATCCCTATCGCCCCATCTTTATCGGCGTGGCGCTGGTGGCGTTGTTCTTCGCCTGGCGGCGCATCTACCGGCAGGCAGCGGCCTGCAAACCGGGTGAGGTCTGCGCGATTCCCCAAGTGCGAGCTACTTACAAGCTCATTTTCTGGATCGTGGCCGCGCTGGTTCTGGTCGCGCTCGGATTTCCCTACGTCATGCCATTTTTCTACTGATCGGAGTTCACCATGAAGAAACTGTTTGCCTCCCTCGCCCTCGCCGCCGTTGTTGCCCCCGTCTGGGCCGCCACCCAGACCGTCACGCTGTCCGTACCGGGCATGACCTGCTCCGCCTGCCCGATCACTGTCAAGAAGGCGATTTCCAAGGTCGAAGGCGTCAGCAAAGTTGACGTGACTTTCGAGACACGCCAAGCGGTCGTCACCTTCGACGATGCCAAGACCAGCGTGCAGAAGCTGACCAAGGCAACCGCAGACGCGGGCTATCCGTCCAGCGTCAAGCAGTGAGTCACTGAAAACGGCACCGCAGCACAACGGACGTCATTGTCTGGCGCCACAAACGATAAAGGATCTGTTGCATGACCCATCTAAAAATCACCGGCATGACTTGCGACTCGTGCGCGGCGCACGTCAAGGAAGCGCTGGAAAAAGTGCCAGGCGTGCAGTCGGCGCTGGTGTCCTATCCGAAGGGCACAGCGCAACTCGCCATCGTGCCGGGCACATCGCCGGACGCGCTGACTGCCGCCGTGGCCGGACTGGGCTACAAGGCAACGCTAGCCGATGCGCCACTGGCGGACAACCGCGTCGGACTGCTCGACAAGGTGCGGGGATGGATGGCCGCCGCCGAAAAGCACAGTGGCAACGAGCCCCCGGTGCAGGTAGCGGTCATTGGCAGCGGTGGAGCCGCGATGGCGGCGGCGCTGAAAGCCGTCGAGCAAGGCGCGCAGGTCACGCTGATCGAGCGCGGCACCATCGGCGGCACCTGCGTCAATGTCGGCTGTGTGCCGTCCAAGATCATGATCCGCGCCGCCCACATCGCCCATCTGCGCCGGGAAAGCCCGTTCGATGGCGGTATTGCGGCAACTGTGCCTACGATTGACCGCAGTAAGCTGCTGGCCCAGCAGCAGGCCCGCGTCGACGAACTGCGGCACGCCAAGTACGAAGGCATCCTGGGCGGTAATCCGGCCATCACCGTTGTGCACGGTGAGGCGCGCTTCAAGGACGACCAGAGCCTTACCGTCCGTTTGAACGAGGGTGGCGAGCGCGTCGTGATGTTCGACCGCTGCCTGGTCGCCGCGGGTGCCAGCCCGGCGGTCCCGCCGATTCCGGGCTTGAAAGAGTCACCCTACTGGACTTCCACCGAGGCCCTGGCGAGCGACACCATTCCCGAACGCCTTGCCGTAATCGGCTCGTCGGTGGTGGCGCTGGAGCTGGCGCAAGCCTTTGCCCGGCTGGGCAGCAAGGTCACGGTCCTGGCGCGCAATACCTTGTTCTTCCGTGAAGACCCGGCCATCGGCGAGGCGGTGACAGCCGCTTTCCGTGCCGAGGGCATCGAGGTGCTGGAGCACACGCAAGCCAGCCAGGTCGCCCATATGGACGGTGAATTCGTGCTGACCACCACGCACGGTGAATTGCGCGCCGACAAACTGCTGGTTGCCACCGGTCGGACACCGAACACGCGCAGCCTCGCGCTGGACGCAGCGGGGGTCACTGTCAATGCGCAAGGTGCCATCGTCATCGACCAAGGCATGCGCACGAGCAACCCGAACATCTACGCGGCCGGCGACTGCACCGACCAGCCGCAGTTCGTCTATGTGGCGGCAGCGGCCGGCACCCGTGCCGCGATCAACATGACCGGCGGCGATGCGGCGCTCGACCTGACCGCAATGCCGGCCGTGGTGTTCACCGATCCGCAAGTGGCGACCGTGGGCTACAGCGAGGCGGAAGCCCACCACGACGGGATCGAGACCGACAGCCGCACCTTGACCTTGGACAACGTGCCGCGTGCGCTCGCCAACTTCGACACACGCGGCTTCATCAAGTTGGTTATCGAGGAAGGCAGCCATCGGCTGATCGGCGTACAGGCGGTCGCGCCGGAAGCGGGTGAACTGATCCAGACGGCGGCTCTGGCCATTCGCAACCGCATGACGGTGCAGGAACTGGCCGACCAGTTGTTCCCCTACCTGACGATGGTCGAGGGGTTGAAGCTCGCGGCGCAGACCTTCAACAAGGATGTGAAGCAGCTTTCCTGCTGCGCCGGGTGAGAAAAAGGAGGTGTTCAATGAACGCCTACACGGTGTCCCGGCTGGCTCTTGATGCCGGGGTGAGCGTGCATATCGTGCGCGACTACCTGCTGCGCGGATTGCTGCGCCCGGTGGCGTGCACACCAGGCGGCTACGGCTTGTTCGATGACGCCGCCTTGCAACGGCTGTGCTTCGTGCGGGCGGCCTTCGAGGCGGGCATCGGCCTCGACGCGCTGGCGCGGCTGTGCCGGGCGCTGGATGCGGCGGACGGCGACGAAGCGGCCGCGCAGCTTGCCCTGCTGCGTCAGTTCGTCGAGCGTCGGCGCGAAGCGTTGGCCGATCTGGAAGTGCAGTTGGCCACCCTGCCGACCGAGCCGGCACAGCACGCGGAGAGTCTGCCATGAACAACCCCGAGCGCTTGCCGTCCGAGACGCACAAACCGATCACCGGCTACCTGTGGGGCGGACTGGCTGTGCTGACTTGCCCCTGCCACCTGCCCATCCTCGCTGTCGTGCTGGCCGGCACAACCGCCGGTGCTTTCCTCGGCGAGCATTGGGTCATCGCGGCGCTCGGTTTGACCGGCCTGTTCCTTCTGTCCCTGTCGCGGGCGTTGCGGGCATTCAGGGAAAGAGAATGAGCGCTTTCCGGCCGGATGGATGGACGACGCCGGAACTGGCCCAAGCGGTCGAGCGCGGGCAGCTTGAACTGCACTACCAGCCCGTCGTCGATCTGCGCAGTGGTGGGATTGTCGGCGCGGAAGCCCTGTTGCGCTGGCGTCATCCGACGCTTGGACTATTGCCACCGGGCCAGTTCCTGCCCGTGGTCGAATCGTCCGGCCTGATGCCTGAAATCGGCGCTTGGGTGCTGGGCGAAGCCTGCCGCCAGATGCGTGACTGGCGAATGCTGGCATGGCGACCGTTCCGGCTGGCCGTCAATGTTTCGGCGAGCCAAGTGGGACCGGACTTCGACGGGTGGGTAAAGGGCGTGCTGGCTGATGCCGAGTTGCCCGCCGAGTATCTCGAAATCGAGCTGACCGAATCGGTCGCGTTTGGTGATCCGGCGATCTTCCCCGCCCTGGACGCCTTGCGGCAGATCGGTGTGCGCTTCGCCGCCGATGACTTCGGGACGGGGTATTCCTGTCTGCAACATCTGAAGTGCTGCCCAATCAGCACGCTCAAGATCGACCAATCGTTTGTCGCCGGGCTCGCCAACGACCGCCGCGACCAAACCATCGTGCACACCGTGATTCAGCTTGCGCACGGGCTGGGCATGGATGTGGTGGCTGAAGGCGTGGAAACATCGGCGAGTCTTGATCTATTGCGACAAGCGGACTGCGACACAGGACAAGGCTTCCTGTTCGCGAAGCCAATGCCGGCGGCGGCATTCGCCGTCTTCGTCAGTCAATGGAGGGGTGCCACCATGAATGCAAGTGACTCGACCACCACCAGTTGCTGCGTGTGCTGCAAGGAAATCCCGCTCGATGCCGCCTTCACCCCGGAAGGCGCGGAATACGTCGAGCACTTCTGCGGGTTGGAGTGTTATCAACGCTTCGAAGCGCGTGCCAAGACAGGGAACGAAACCGATGCCGATCCGAACGCCTGCGACTCGCTACCGTCAGATTGAGGCATACCCTAACCGGATGTCAGGGTAGACTGCCTCACAACGTCAGAATAGAGTCGGTTGTGTTATTTATTGACACTAGCTGAAAAAGGTCATAGATTTCTTCCTGACATTTTCGTCCAGGGAGGCATCTTGCAGGGTCAACGCATCGGCTACGTCCGGGTCAGCAGCTTCGACCAGAACCCGGAACGGCAACTTGAACACGTCGAAGTCGGCAAGGTGTTCACCGACAAGGCGTCGGGCAAGGACACCCAGCGGCCCGAGCTTGATTCGCTGCTGGCCTTCGTGCGCGAAGGCGACACCGTGGTGGTTCACAGCATGGATCGCTTGGCGCGCAACCTCGATGACTTGCGCCGCCTCGTGCAAAAGCTCACCAAGCGCGGCGTGCGCATCGAGTTCGTCAAGGAGAGCCTGACCTTCACCGGCGAGGATTCGCCGATGGCGAACCTGATGCTGTCGGTCATGGGGGCGTTCGCTGAATTCGAGCGGGCCTTGATCCGCGAGCGGCAGAGGGAAGGCATCGCGCTCGCCAAGCAACGCGGAGCCTACCGGGGCCGCAAGAAAGCGCTGTCGCCCGAACAGGTAGCCGATCTGCGGCAGCGGGCCGCCGCCGGCGAACAAAAAGCGAAGCTGGCCCGCGAGTTTGGTGTCAGCCGGGAGACCCTGTATCAATACTTGAGAGCGGATCAGTAAATATGCCACGTCGTTCCATTCTGTCCGCCGCCGAGCGGGAAAGCCTGTTGGCGTTGCCGGATACCAAGGACGACTTGATCCGATACTATGTTGAATCACGAGCAAAACTGAGCCACTAAAGGGCATCCGTCACGCCCAATTTTGAGCCACGTTATCCACCTACCCTGCTGTTTTTTGCAGCAGTGGGGTGCAGGAGTGATCAACGTGAGCACATTGAGCAAATTGCGCCGCATGGTCCACCGTGACCACCTGAGCGTGCGCGAAGCCAGCCGAAGGCTGGGCATCTCCCGCAATACAGCCGCCAAGTGGCTCGAGGCCGACGAGATGGTCGAGCCCCGCTACCCCAAGCGGGCCTCTCTTCCCAGCGTTCTCGATCCCTACAAGGAACAGCTGGCCACCTGGCTAAAGGCCGACAGCCACCGCAACAAGCGCGAGCGCCGTGGCATCAAGGCCATGTTCCGGGCACTGCAGGCCGTGGGCTACCCTGGCAGCCGAGGCCCGGTCTATGAGTTCGCCAAGCGCTGGCAGCAGGCACAGTCCGACGCGCCAACCCGAATGGCCTTCGTACCCA
>Ga0233425_10000450_pt1 | contig 107809 bp, 94 predicted proteins | sample Watercolumn_Towu_2_FD_181712 | JGI IMG/M metagenome (GOLD analysis project Ga0233425, IMG submission 181712) | Freshwater microbial communities from Lake Towuti, South Sulawesi, Indonesia - Watercolumn_Towuti2014_140_MG | ecosystem: Environmental > Aquatic > Freshwater > Lake | place... | reverse complement strand
GGAGCACCTCGTCCCGCTCGAGGCCCGGCCGGCCGACGAGAAGGGGCGCGGTGAGGTCACCATCCGCGACCTCCTGCACTCGTCGCTGCGGCTGCGTCCGGACCGCATCATCATCGGCGAGGTCCGAGGCGGCGAGGCGTTCGACCTCCTCCAGGCCATGAACACCGGCCATGCGGGGAGCATGACGACCATCCACGCCAACAGCCCGATCGAGTCGCTCAGCCGGCTCGAGAGCCTCTGCCTGCTCGCGGGGTTCGACCTCCCGCTCAAGGCGATCCGGTCGCAGGTCGCCGCGGCCATCGACGTCATCGTCTGCACCTCGCGCCTCCAGGACGGGCGGAGGGTCTTGACGCACATCACGGAGGTGCTCCCCCTCGATGAGAAGGGCAACTACCGAGTCCGCGACCTGTTCATCTTCACCCAGACCGCCCGTGGCGAGGACGGCTCGGTCATCGGCACCTTCGCGCCCACCGGCGTGGTCCCGTCGTTCCAGGGATACCTCTACGCCAACGGGTTCACCGACCTGGCCGAGGCGTACTTCCAGCCCGAGACCTACGGCTACCCGCCTCCCCCGTACTTCGCGGGCCAGGACGCCAGGAGCCTCGTCCGTCCGGGCACCGCGCCCGGCATGGAACCGAGCTGGTAGCTCCCTAGTTCGGGCCCTTGCCGAGGAGCGCCTGGAGGTCGGCGAGGGTCATCTCGCGGCCGTTGTGGCTCGAGGTCCCGTTGGTCGGGATGGGGACCTGGGCGGCCTCGCTCCGGGAAAGGGCCGAGCGGTGGGCCATCTGCCGGAGCCGGAGCAGTCCCTCGTGGGGCTCTTGCCCGGGCTCCCGCTCGGGGCGTGCCATCAGCCGAGCGGCGATCTTGCGCGCGGCCTCGATCCCGCCAGACGTCGCCTTCTTCGGAGACGTCATCGCGCCCTCGAGCTCTGCCGCGAACGCATCCGACCTCCGAGGTCGATCAGGCGGCAGCGGGAGCTTGCGGAGCTCTCGCTCGAGGGGCGTGAGCGTGTCGTCCGGGTCCGGCGTCATCCCGGCGCCGTCCTCGACCGGACGCTCCCCGAGGAAGGCTTCGGGGAACGACGCCAGGCGGGTCATCCCCTGCTCCGTCGCGCCGATCAGCAGGGTCTGACCGCCGACGTCGATCAACAGCAGGCTCTGGCGCGGGCCGATGCGCTTTGCCGTGAGGATGTCGATCGCCAGGGCCTCGTTCCGGCCTCGGCCGCCGATGCGCCGCCGCCGGAGAAACCACGCCACGCCTCCGAGCAGGACGATCAGCGCCGCGGCTCCGGCGGCACGGAGCGACGAGCCGGAGCTCGCCTGCGTGACCGTCGCCGGGGGCCGGATCGCCGGCCGCGGGCGCGACCGCTCGCGCGACGGGTCCGCCGGCTCCGCCGCCTCGCGCTCGGCCCTCTCCTGCTCCTCGCGCGGCTCCGACCGGCTCGCCTCCGGCTGCGGAACCGGAGGACTGGCTGACGCGGCCTCGGGCGTGGCCTCCGGCTCGACCGTTGCCCGAGCCTCGATCGGAGGAGCCGGTGCGTCATGCGCGGCCCGGTACCGTGACGCCTCGGCATCGGAGCGCCGGATGACCACGACGAGCCCGCGATCGTGAGACGTGACCTCGGCGCGCTCGAGGGTGTCGATCGGCGAGCCACGGGTGTCGAGCCGGATGACCGCGCGATCGCCGACCGGGCGTGTGACCACCCTGCGGATCGTCGCGTCGTCGAGGTCCTCCTGGGTCTCCGCGATCTCCGAGCTCGTGAGGAGGAGCCGGAGCGCACCCTCGTCGCGCATGAAGCGATGCGCGGGCCTCGCCTCGATCGGATCGAGGGCGATGACGACTCGGACCTCCTCCGCAGAGCCCTCGACGTCGACCGCCGTGATCCGCGGGAGCGCGTTCGCCGCGGCGGGCCAGAGAACGGCGAAACCCAGGATCGGAATCAGGTGTCTCATGAGTCCTCCCGGTCATTGCTCATCAGGCTGCTCAGACGCTCCCGCGACGAGACGACCTCGATGATCCGGACGCCGTACCGCTCGCCCACCACCACGGCCTCTCCCCTGGCGATGAGGTGGCCGTTGGCGAGGATGTCCAGCGCCTCGCCGCTGGACTTGCCGAGCTCCACGATCGAGCCCGGCCCCAGCCGGATCACGTCCGCCAAGCGGATCTTGCGCCGGCCGATCTCGACGGAGATCTGGACGGGGATGTCCAGCACCAGGCCCATCCTCTCCGCTTCGATGCGGTCCAGCTCCGAGCCGTGCTCCGGGGCTTTTCCTTCCTCGTCGCTCATCCGGTCCTCCTTGCGCTCGCCCGGACCCGAGGTCGCGATCCGGTCCAACGCGCGACAGCTCCCACGTCACCCGCCACGGCCGGCTCCAGGCTCCGTTACACCACCTCGCTCGGACACCCTCTCCGGCTCTTGCTCGAGCCACCGTTCGATCCTGGTGGCGAGACTGCCCTTCGAGATGACGGGCTGTCCCATCAGCTTGGGCACTCCGTTGATCAGGACCTTCACCGGCTCCTGAGCCATCGAGTCCAGCCGGAGCACCGACCCCGGCGTGAGCGCGAGGAGCTGATCGACCGTCAACGCGCAGCGCCCGAGCTCCGAGGACAGCCACACCGGCCATGCCTTGATCCGCCGCTTCGCCTGCTCGTCGACGGACACAGGGGCCGGAGACGTGTCCCGCCCAGCCGATCGGGCGGCCACGTCCACGGCGCCGGCGGTCAGCGCCACCGACAACTCATCCTGCCTGGAGCCGAACGTGAGCCGGAACTGCAACAGCAGGAGCGCCGTCCCCTCGGGGAGCGCGCTCGGCAGGTCGTTCCGGCTCTCGAAGTGCATGAACTGGAGATCGATCGCCGCGTCCCGCTTCCATGTGGTGCTCGCATCGGCGGCGAGCAGGCTGCAGAGCCGGCGGAGGAGGTTCCGCTCCAGCGCCGTCGGCTCCCGCTCCCTCATGAAAGCGGCCTCGTCGCCGAAACCGCCGAACCCGCAGTCCACGACGGCGGACACGAAGACGGGGCCGAGGAGCATCATCACGGGCGACGCGGAGGGCATCGCCTCGAGCCTGCCGACGATGACGCCCGGCTCGAGCCTGCGCCTGAGCTCGCTGGAAGACACGATCTCGCAGCTCTCGGCCTGCACCTCGCACGAGAGCCGGTAGGTCGTGGCCAGGGTCCGTCGGAACGCGGCCGCGAGCCCGGCGCCCAGCTTCTCGAACACGGGCAGCGCCGCCCTGAGCGGACGCTCGCCGCCCACGAGGTCGATCTTCTCCACTGACGCGGCGCGCGGGCTGCCCACCTCGCGCAGCGCATCCATGAGCGCCTGGGTCTCCTCGGCCGAGAGCACTGGGTGATCGGCGGCCATCAGCCGTTCGCCTCAACGTGCGGATGCACCGCGAGCCCTTCGGGACGACATATCAACGGCAGCTCGAACATCGACCACCCTCACTGCGTGACGAAGTCCGTGAAGTACACGCCCTGCACGGTCCGCGGACCGATCACCTTCTCGATCTCCTCGTGGAGGCGCTCGCGGATCCGTTCCTGCTCGTCGACGTCCTGGGTCTCGGCGAGCGTCAGGGCCCGCAAGGACGTCAGGACAGCGTGGCGCGCCTGGGCCTTGCGCGGCTCGTACAGCTTCGCCGCCCGGTCGTCGGTCAGCTCCAGCGAGATGGAGACCTTGAGGTAGTGGGCTCGATCGGTGCTGTTCAGGTTCACCACCATGGGATCGAGCTCGACCATGGGCCCCGGTCCACCCGAGGCGCTGCCCTCCCCGCCTGCGCCGGAGGTCTCCTCCGTTGTGCAACTCTGGAGCGCGACCGCGACCATCGCACCCGCCGACAGGGCGCCGACGATCGCGAGTCCCCTGAGCCAGGAGTGGAAGCTCGATGTCGTCATGTTCCCGTACCTCTCGTGGTGGCTCGCGACGTCCGCCGACGAGCCACGCCTCCGGCGAAGGGAGGCAGCAACGGACGTGCCACGCCGAAGTGTGGACGCGACCCGGATTTCCGACGATTTCGCGCCGGATCGAGCGTCATCATGCCGTCGGAGGCGTCACGGGGGTGACGTGATCCGCGGCCTCCCACCCGAGATCGAACGCATCGAAGTTGAGCCGCTCGGTGCCGGGCGGCACGTGGGCCGAGATGGCCCGGCGGAGGCTCTCGGGGCCGACGGCGTCCGCGTGGCGGGCGAGGGCTCCGAGGATGACGATGTTGGTCAGGATCTGCCGCCCGAGCCGCTCCCGAGCGACCTCGATCGCAGGCACCGGAATGTGGCGTATGTTATCGATATTACTGATATCTACGAGGGTTGACTCCGTCAGGAGGAGCCCGCCGGGGACCAGGAGCGGGCGATACTTGTCGTGCGCCTCCTGACACAGAGCGACGATGACATCGAAGTCCGGCGACTCGATCTCGTGGATCTCACCGTGCTCCGTGGTCACGTCACTCGTCGTCACGCCGCCGCGCGTCGTCGAGCCGTACGACTGGCGCTGGAGCACGTCGAAACCCTGGAGCATCGCGGCGTGGCCGTAGATCACGCCTGCCATCACGACCCCCTGACCCCCGAGACCGCTGAACCTGACTCTCATGGCTCCACTCCCACCTCCGCACGGGCGCGGAGCGCGAGCGCCTCGAGCTGATCGGTGAGCTCGGGCCGGTCGCGCTGGACGAACGTGCCGATGACGATCGTGTCATCGGACGCCGGGTCCGGCGCGCACCCCGGAGCGCCGAGCGGCACGGAACGGTCCCGGTAGTGCGCCAGGAAGTCCGCGGCGCTCCGCCACCCGGCCGACTTGCCGAAGCTCGTCGGGCATGGCGCGATGACCTCGATGAAGCCGAACCCCCGGTGGCGGAGCAGCGTCTTGAACGACTCGAGGAGCTGCCGGACGTGATAGGTCGTCCAGCGCGCCACGTACGTGCCCCCGGCCGCCGCGACCAGCTCGGCCGCCCTGAGGGGCGGCTCCGGGTTGCCCCACGGCGTGGTCGTGGACTTCGCCCCGGTCGGCGTCGAGGGCGCGACCTGTCCGCCGGTCATCCCGTAGATCGAGTTGTTGATCATCACCACGGCGAGGTCGATGTTGCGGCGGGCCGCGTGGATGAGGTGGTTGCCTCCGATGCCGGTGAGGTCGCCATCTCCCGCGATCACGACGACCTTCAGGTCCGGACGCGCGACCTTGACGCCCGTGGCGAACGCGATGGCCCGGCCGTGGGTCGTGTGGAGCGTGTCGGCCTCGAAGTACGGGCTCAACACCCACGACGAGCAGCCGATGCCGGTGACGGAGCACATCCGGTCCGGCGACAGCCCGACCGCCTCGACGGCGCGCGTGAAGCAGTTGAGCACCGTGCCGCCGCCGCAGCCCGGACAGAACACGGTGGGCAGCACGCCCGCGCGAAGCAGGCGGCGACGCGGCTGCCGCCGTGGCTCGGGTTGAGGCCCGGTGCTCGTCAGCACGTCGGCGCCACGAGCCGCGTCGTCGTTCATCGGACCACCTCCTGATACGCCTCCGTGACCGCGCCGACGATGTCCTTCGTCGTCGGGAGCACGCCGCCGATGCGGCCGAAGTGACGGACCGGGCACTCGATATGACGCTCGATCTCACGGTTGAGCTGCCCGAGCGAGAGCTCGGGCACGAGCACGACCCGTGCCCCGGCGCACGCCCGCCGGACCGCCTCGATCGGGAAGGGCCAGATGCCGAGGAGCCTGAGATACCCCACGGCAAGGCCCTGCGAGCGCGCTCGCCGGACCGCGCCGAGCGCCGGCCGCGACGGCGCGCCGGTGCACACCACGACGAGCTCTGCTCCCTCGGTCCAGCGCTCGTCCACGCGGGTCAGGGCGTCGCGCTGGTCCGCGATCTTCGAAACCAGCCGTCGCACGAGCTGGTCGTGGACGGCCTGTGTCGTGACATCTCGCATCCCGTTGGGCTTGTGGGTCGATCCCGTGATGTGCGTCCGAAGCCCGTGGCCGATCTCGGGCATGGGTGGCACGGGCTCGCCTCCGAACCCGAGCTGCCCCGGCGCGGCGATCCGGCGCGGCGGCAGCTCCACCGTCTCCGGCGCCGGGAGCTCGACGACCTCGCGGATGTGACCGATCTCGCCGTCGGCGAGGAGGATGACGGGGGTGCGGAGCTGCTCGGAGATTCGGAACGCCTCGACAGTGAGGTCGAAGCACTCCTGGGCCGAGGCCGGCGTGAGCGCCACGATCTCGTGGTCTCCGTGCGTCCCCCAGCGTGCCTGCATGATGTCTCCCTGGGCCGGCTTGGTCGCCTGGCCGGTCGAGGGGCCCGAGCGCTGGACATCGACGAGGACGCACGGCGTCTCGGTGAGGATGGCGAGCCCCAGGTTCTCCTGCATCAGCGAGAACCCCGGCCCGCTGGTCGCGGTCATGGCCCGCGCGCCCGCCCACGCCGCTCCCACGACCGCCGCCATGGACGCGATCTCGTCCTCGAGCTGGATGAACCGCCCACCGGCGAGAGGGAGCTCGCGTGCCATGGCCTCGGCGATCTCGCTCGCCGGCGTGATCGGGTATCCCCCGTAGAACGTGCACCCTGCGTACAGCGCACCAAAGGCGATGGCCTCGTCGCCGAGGAGGAAGGCGCGACCCGGCCCGTGGCGACGCAGGCTCCGGTGCCGCAACCCGGCGAGGGCTTCAGGGGAGAGCGTCGGTCCGTTCATCGTACGGCTCCACCCGGATGGCGAGCTGAGGGCATGCCAGCTCGCACAGCCCGGCGCCGAGGCATACGCCGAAGCGATGCCGGGGCGAGCAAGCGCCCAGGAACGGGCAACCGCGGTCGCAGAACCGGCACCCGTCGCAGTCCTGGGGCCGCTCGGCCTCGGCCGGGCTCACCCCGCGCTTGTTCAGCGCGTTCCTGAGACGATACACACCGTGCGGACACATGACGGTACAGATCCCACACCCGTCGCAGAGGCCCTCGTCGATCCATATCCGCCGCACGTCCGGCTCCTCCCGCATCCCTCTCACGGGGGCATTACCAGCCACGTGGGCGATGTCAAGGCGGCTCGCCTGATTGATCCCTGGTCCCACCCGCGTCCGGGCTCGCCCCAGGGCCGGGCTGTGAAGGTGGCGCGACTGCTTCATCGATGGCGTCGGTGACGGCCTCATCTCCGGTGTCTCCGGGAAAACGGGCCTCGGGCAGGGCCCTCCCGGCCGCGGACAGCCGCCTGAGGCCGCGGCGTGCCGCGACGCGGACCTGATCGTCGTCGTCCGCCAGGAGCGCCTCGAGGACCGGGGTCGCTTCCGGCCGCCCGATGCGGGCGAGGGCCACCGCCGCCGCCTGCCGCACCTCCCATCGTGGATCGGTCCGGGCCGCTCTTTCGAGAGGCTCCAGGGCCTCTGGCCGCGGGTTCTCGCCGAGCGACCGTGCTGCTTCCACCCGGACGAACGGATCCTCGTCGGCGAGCGACCCGATCAGGGGGGCGGCGGTCCGCGCCACGTCGCAGCCCAACGAGCTGTGGTAGTCGCAGCCGAGGTTCCGGGCCGAGTGCTCGCGGACGAACGGATCCGGGTCGTGGAGCAGATCGATCAGGGGATCGATGGCTCGAGAATCCCCGACGTACCCGAGCGCATCGACGGCCTTGATACGCACCTTCGCGTCGGATTGCCCGAGGAGCGCGAGAAGACCCTCGACATCGCGACGACGGCGCATGCTCCCGATGTCGCGACACCCGGACGCGAAGAAGAGGACGAGCAGCGCGAGCAGCACGAGCAGCGCGAGGAAGACCCTCGACATGACGCGCACGCTAGCTCCTGGACCCGTGGAAGGCAAGAATCGAATCGAGGAGTGGCCCGAGGTGGTCCTCGGCGGCCACGGCGAGGCGCGCGTCGTCCACGACCGACTGGTGCGGGAGGAACCCGAGCATCCGTACCCGGCCGTGGTCCTCGATGGCCCTCGCGTTTTCGAGCCGATCGACACGGGGCTCCATGCGGGTGAGCACGACCCCGAGGAGCGGAAACCCCCGCGACCTGATGGCCTCGAGCGTCAGGAGCGAGTGGTTCACCGTCCCGAGAGCGTCGCGCGCGACCACGAGCACCGGCAGGCCCAGCACCCCGGCCACATCGATCATCAGGAGCGACGAGGTCACCGGCACGAGCGCTCCGCCCGCGCCCTCGACCAGGACGACGTCGCTCGAGGCGCGGACCAGATGCATCGCCCGAGCGACGCTCGTCACGTCCAGATGCACGCCCTCGGCCTCGGCCGCCCGCTGGGGCGACGCCGGGAGCGCGAGCCTGTTGGGGCAGACCACCTCTGGGTGCAGGTCGCACCCCGCGGCACGGGCGAGCGCCTCGGCGTCGGCCGCGCGGAGGCGATCACCATCGAGGGCACAGCCCGTCTCGAACGGCTTGAGGACCCCGACGCGGACGCCACGCGCCCGGAGCGCTGCCGCGATGGCGCGGCCCACCGTGGTCTTGCCGCACCCGGTGTCGGTCCCCGTGATGAAGATCATGGGTCGTGCCCCGTGCGAGTCGCCTCTTCGATGCTCGCCACGGTGACCCGGCACAGCTCGTCGATCTCCGCCTCGGTCGCGGCGAGGGGCGGCATGAGCACCACCACGTCGCCCAGCGGCCTGAGGATGACGCCGCGCCGCCGCGCCGCCATGATCACCCGATGCCCCATCCGGAGCTTCGGGGCGTACGGAGCGTCCGCGGCCGGATACTCGGAGAGCTCGACGCCAGCCATCAGCCCGATCTGTCGGACCTCGAACACGTGGGGATGGTCACGGAGCGGGGCGAGGCCCGCGGCGAGCCGCGAGACCTTCAGCGGGAGGGACGCGATCACGCGGTCCCGCTCGAACACGTCGAGCGACGCGTGGGCCGCGGCGCAGGCCAGGGCATTCCCTGTGAACGTGTGACCGTGGAAGAAGTGGCGGCCTTCGTGGTGCTCGCCGAGGAACGCGTCGAACACGCGCTCCGTGGTCAGCGTCGCGGCCAGCGGGAGGTATCCTCCGCTCAGACCCTTGGCCAGGCAGAGCACGTCCGGGCTCACGCTCTCGTGCTCGCACGCGAACATCCGGCCAGTCCGCCCGAAACCAGTGGCGACCTCGTCGCAGACCAACAGGGTCTCGTGCCGGTCGCACGCCTCTCGCACCCTGGCGAGGTATCCGTTCGGATGGACGATGATCCCAGCCGCGCCCTGGACGAGGGGCTCGAGGACCACGGCGGCGACGCGCCCGCGGTGCTCGGACAGGACCCGCTCGACCTTCGCCGCGCAGGCGAGGTCGCAATCGGCCGGGCGCAGCCCGCTGGCGCAGCGCCGGCAGTGTGGCGCGGGGATGCGGATGCAATCGAAGAGCAAGGGATGGAAGGTGCTGTGGAAGAGGTCGATGCCGCCGAGGCTGACGCTGCCGATGGTGTCTCCGTGATAGGCCTGGCCCAGGGTGACGAAGAGGGTCCGAGCGACTTCACCCCGGTTGCGCCAGTACTGGAACGCGATCTTCAGCGCGATCTCGACGGCCGCGGATCCGCTGTCGGAGAAGAACGTCCACCGGAGGCCCGGCGGCGCGATCCCCGCGAGACGGCGGGCGAGGTCGTCGGCCAGCGGGCTCCTCAGACCGAGGAGCGTGGTGTGCGCCACGCGGTCGAGCTGGGCCCTGATGGCGTCGTCGATCTCCCGGCGCCGATGGCCGTGGACGTTGCACCAGAGCGAGGAGATGCCGTCGAAGTACTTGCGACCCCTGTCGTCCCAGAGGAAACACCCGTCGCCGCGAACGATGGACGGCGGGTCCTCGTCGAAGAAAGCCCGCATCTGCGTGAACGGGTGCCAGAGGTGTCGTGCGCCGGTGTCGGGTTCCGTCATCCGAGGACCTCTCCGAGAGCCTCGAGGGCTCGATCGATGTGCGTCGATGAGTGGAGCGCTGTCGGGCTCCACCTGAGACGCTCGGTGCCCGCTGGGACCGTTGGCGGCCGCAGGACCTGGACGAAGACCCCGCGTTCGAGGAGCGCGAGGGAGACGTCGAGCGCACGGGAGATGTCGGGGACGAGCTGAGGCACGATGTGGGCATGCCCTGCGCCCGTCACGCAGCCGAGCCTCTCGATCCCCGCGCGGAGCCGTGTGGCCAGCGTCAGGACCCGTCCTCGCTCCTCGTCCGCGCGGCGGACCACCTCGAGGGCCGCGAGCGCCGCCTCGGCCACGAGGGGCGGAGGTGCGGTCGTGTAGATGAAGGCGGTCGCCCTGGTCTCGTGCAGCCGCACGACGTCGGTCGTGCCGGCGATGAAAGCGCCCATCACGCCGAACGCCTTGCCGAGGGTCCCGACGATCACGTCCGGAACGAACCCGGCCGCGGCGCAGAGCCCGCGCCCCTGCGGACCGAGCACGCCCAGGGCGTGCGCTTCATCGACGACGAGCGCCGCTCCGGCCGTCCGGGCCAGCCGCCACATGTCGGCCAGCGGCGCCTCGTCACCGTCCACGCTGAAGATCGATTCCGTGACCACGAGGCGGCGGCGCGCCCGCCGGGCCCGGGAGAGACCTCGCTCCAAGGCGTCCATGTCGCAGTGCGGAAACACCTCGATCCGGGCCCTGCTCAGACGGCAACCCTGGACGATGCTGGCGTGGTTCAGCTCGTCGGAGAAGACGACGTCGTCGGGTCCGGCCAGCGTGGTCATCACCGCCAGGTTGGCCATGAACCCCGTGGAGACGAGCAGCGTCCGTTCGACGCCGAGCCACCCGGCGAGCTGCTCCTCCAGGACGCGATGGCTCGCGCGGGTCCCGCTCACGAGCCTCGAGGAGCACGCGCCGACGGGCTGACCTTCGACCGATCGTACAACGGCGCGGCGCACCGCCGGGTGGGCCGACAGCCCGAGGTAGTCGTTGGAGCAGAGCAGGACGACCTCGCGGCCATCGATGGTGCAGACAGGCCCGTCGGCGCTCGCCAGGACCCGTGGCGTCCGGAGGAGGCCGGAACGCTCGAGCCGACCCAGCTCCTCATCGATCCCCGTCAGCGGCACGGCCGCGCACGCTACGACCCGGTGCAGGAGGATGTCAACCAATCCCGCTCCCGCTCCCGCTCCCGCTCCCGGGGCTTCAGCCCCGGGCTATGCGACCGAAGCCCTGCGGGCTGGAGCCCTCTCCCGGTCCTGTTTCACGTGAAACACCTGCGACACCGCACCGCGTCGTGCCCTGGAACCTGGAGCCCCGGGCTCGTTCGTGCTATTGGTGCCCCGTGTCGAACCTGGGCAAGAGGTTGCTCACGGCCGCCGTCGGCGTCCCGATCCTCCTCGCGCTGATCTCCGTGGCCCCGGCGTGGGGTTGGGTCGTGTTCGTCATGGGTGTGGCCGCTGTCTCGGCGCGCGAGTACTTCCGCATCGTGGTGGCGGACTCGCGCCGCATGCCGATCGTCGGGATCCTCGGGGCCTGGGCGATCATCGTCCCCCTGTCGCTCTACCCGGACGACCCGAGGGTGTGGCTCTCCGTCGCGGCCGGAATACCCCTGCTCTCGTTGCTGACCATGCTGGCGAAGCCGGGCGAGATGACGCACGTGCCCCACCGGGCCGGACTGCTGGCGCTGGGGCTGCTCTACACCGGATTGCTTCCGGCCTTCGTCGCGCTGCTCCGGCTGCGGCCCGAGGGCTCTCGCCTGATCATCCTGGTGCTGGCGATCGCGTTCCTCGGTGACACGGGCGGGTACTTCGCCGGACGGCTCTTCGGACGGCACAAGCTGTACCCGAGCGTGAGCCCGAAGAAGACCTGGGAAGGATCGGTCGGCGGGCTCCTCGCGTCGGCGGGCGCCGCCGTGGTGGCCCACGCCTGGTTCCTGCCCGGGCTCCCGCTGGCGCACGCGGCGGGCCTCGGCGTCGCGCTCGGAGCGCTCGGCCAGGCGGGCGACCTGTGCGAGTCCATGCTCAAGAGGGCGTACGACGTCAAGGACTCGGGCAACCTGCTCCCGGGTCACGGCGGGATGCTGGACCGGATCGACGCGGTGCTCTTCGCCGCGCCCGGCCTGTATCTCTACGTGGCCTGGTCGGGTCTCCCCTGAGTCGCGGGCCCGGCTCGAGGCGAGAGGAATGATGTCTCACGCCGGCCGTATCAATATCGATAACGACAGACATCCACAGGAGGTCTCCGATGGGGCGAGTCGCTGCATCGATGATGATGGTCGTCACGACCGCCTGGCTCGTGGGGGGATGTGACACCGGCGAGTGCGAGAGTGACCGCGACTGCGACGACGGGGTGTACTGCAACGGGGCCGAGTCCTGCGTCTCGGGCCGGTGCCTCGCGAGCAACTGGGTGGACTGCTCCGATCACATCGACTGCACGACCGACGCATGCGACGAGAGCAGGGACACGTGCGTCCACACCGCGGTGGATCGCGATGGCGACGGGCACTTCGGGACCGCCTGCTCGGGCGATGACTGCGACGACGACGACCCCACGGCCTACACAGGTGCGATCGAGGCCTGCGACGGCGTTGACAACGACTGCGACGGCGTCGTCAACGAGGACCGGGATGGCGACGGGCACTTCGACTCGAGCCTATGCGATGACGGCGACGACTGTGACGACGACGATCCCCTGGTCTACCCCGGGGCTCCCGAGGTCTGCGACGGGATCGACAACAACTGCAGCGGCGATATCGACGACGAGGAGGACACCGACGGTGACGGCTCCATCGACATCACATGCAGCAGCGGCGACGACTGCGACGACGAGGACCCCACGGTGAGACCCGGAGCCGCCGAGATCTGCAACGGCAATGACGACGACTGCGACGGTGCGCCGGACGAGGATTTCGACTGCGTCGAGGACGAATGGTCTGTGTGCCTGACCGTCTGCGAGACCGTGGGGCGCTTCCAGTGCTCCGACGAGTGCACCGTCCCGCCCCTGCCCTCGAGCTGCGAGCCGCCCGACGAGGTCTGCAACGGTCGCGACGACGACTGCGACGGAACCGTGGACGACGACCTGCCCTGCATCTCCGGCGAGCTGACCGAGTGCACCACCACCTGCGGGTCGACCGGGACTGGCACCTGTACCGACGAGTGCCTCGCACCGCCTCCCGAGCAATGCTCCGAGCCGCCCGAGTCCTGCAACGGAGTCGACGACAACTGCAACGGTTGGTCGGACGAGGGGTTCACCTGCGCCGCAGGCAGCTCCTCCGCGTGCACGACCATCTGCGGCTCGACCGGGACCGGGACGTGTGCCCCGTCCTGCACCCCGGCACCGCCCGAGGCGTGCGAGCCGCCCGACGAGGTGTGCAACGACTTCCGAGACAACGACTGCGACGGCGACATCGACTGCACGGACGAGGACTGCATCATGGACATGTACTGCGGCGGCTGAGCTCTCGGACCCCGTGAACGAGCCGTGGACGCGGGCTCCGGCTCGTGTACAATGCGCCCCGTCATGACCGAAGAGAAGCCGTCCCCAGACGCAGACGAGGTGTCGGTCGACTCACCGGAGTCCGGACCAGGGACCAGCGACGAGACAGAGCCCGCCGGAATCAAGGCCGAGGCGGGCGAGCGAGCCGGGGCGTCCGACGTCCCGGAGCCGTCTCCGGAGTCGGCGGCACCTCGCTCCGGTGACCGGTCCGTGCCCTGGGTGGACCGCTGGTGGATCTGGGCCCTGGGTGGCCTCGCGTTCGCGGCGTTCATCGCCCTGCTCCACTTCACGTCGTGAGCGTCCCCAGGCCGACTCCGTCGCAGGAAAGTCACAGACAACTGCACGTTATTATTGACTTATTCAGTCGAAGGACGAGGTCTCAATCCGTGCGAGCACGGGCGGACGTCCGGTCGGGCGGTCGGCGGAGCTCCCCGAAGTCCCGGCGCAGCCCCCAGCCCTCATGACCGGCCGAGTCGCGCAGGTGCAGCCAGTCGCCCTCGCGGTCCAGCACACGCAGCCTGTCGCCTTCCGAGGCCTCGAACGCCGGGTCGAATCGCTCGCCCGGTCCCGCGTGGAGCGCGGTCCGCCCCTCGTGCACCGCGATCGCCTCGCGGACCTCCGTGTCGTATACGACCTTCGACAGGAGGAGCGATCCGCTGACGAGGGCCGATCCCCCGAGGACCAACGCCGAGATCAGCAACACCGACCGGGTCAGCTCTCCGGCGGACACGCGACGCCAACCGAGCACGACGAACAGGCCGATCCAGCACGCGAGGAAGGAAATGCCCACGAGACCGGGCGTCACCCGGTCCAGGAGGTTGAGCCAGAAGGACCTGGGCGGCGCGAGGTCCGCGTCCTCGCCGGCCGCTGTCCGTTGACGAGCGTAGACGCGGCGGACCGTCTGGAGGTTGTGCCGCGCATCGGCATCTCCAGGCGCGAGGACGAGCGCTCGTTCGAGGTTGAGGATGGCCGGACCGAAGCGCCCCTGCCTCGCGTATGCCGTCCCGAGGTTGTAGAAGACGTCGCTGTCCCAGACACCGAGCTCGACCAGGCTCTCGTAGCGTCGGACCGCCTCATCGAGATGGCCTGACCAGAACGCTTCATTCCCCTGCCGGAAGCTCTGCTCGAGGTCCTCGGCGCGCGCCGCGGACGGCCAGAGCGCCAGGGCCACCGTGACGACTCCGGCGATGCGTCGTCCTGCCCCGTTCGGTCTGGCTTCGACGTTCATCTTGTCGAGCTCCCGGACCAGCTCCACGGCATCGCCGGCCAGCTCGGTCGCCATCTCCTCTCGTGCTCCGCCACCGTATCGGGCCTGCTCGCACTGCTCGAGGAGACCGGAGACTCGCCCGGACAGCTCGGCCGTGACCCCTCGCTCGACGAGGAACGCCTCGAGCTCACCGCGAGTGAGACCCGAGACGGGCTCGCCGAACCGGTCGGCGCAGAACCCGTGGAGCGCCCGCGCGACCAGGACGAGGCCCTCGCTCGCGGGCGCGCCCGGCACTCGGCGCAGGAGCCGGAGGGCGACGTGGGCCGCCCGCCGAGATCGCAGCACGTCGCGTGCGGCGTACCGGCGCCGCCGCAGTCCCTCGATCACGGCCAGCGCGAGGAAGCCGAGCGGGGCCACCGCCAGCGCAGCCAGGAACCAGGGTCGTGCATAGAGCCTCTCGGTCGTAGTGGACAACTCCGACTGCCGTCGGATCGAGCGGAGCGGAGCCATGTCGTCCGGCCCTGCGCCGGTTCCGTCGGCGTCGGGCTCTCCGGCGCTCCCGTCGGGCAGTGCCGCGCTGGTGACCCTGATCTTGATGGGCTGCGTCCTCCCGGTCTCGTACCGCTCGGCCACGGGGTCGAAGGCGCTGAGCTCGATGGCGGGGATCTCGAGGTCACCCATCTTCTGAGGCAGGATGAGGACCTCCCAGGTCCGCCGTCCACCGAGCACTCCTCCGTCCTGGGTCACGGCGTCATCGACGGTCGGCTCGTAGCTGCGGGTCCCTTCGATCCGGGGAAACGGTGGGAGCTTGACGCTCGAGATACGGCCCTCGCCGCTGACCGTGATGGTCAGGGTCACGGGCTCGCCGGCCTTGACCTCGTTCCGGTCGACCGACGAGGTGATGGTGTACCGTCCGACGTTGGACGGCTGGAAATCGGCGGGGCGGCCTTTCTCGGGCAGCGGCCGGACGCGGACCTCGAAGGGGACCCCCTGACGCTCCACGGTCCCGGCTCGAGGCGAGAAGATGGATCGAAAGGCAGGGACCGCTTCGAGCTGCGCCGGCCCGATGGTCAGCGCCCCCTCTCGCAGGGGGAAGAGGGCCATGCGACGGAGCGTGGCGACCCGGAACCGGCTCTGGCCCACGAACTGGTCCTCGAACTCGATGCGGCGCATCGGCCCGGTGAGATCCTCGGCCCAGAAGCCGTCGGTCGATGCCTCTCGGGTGACGTTCACGTTGCTGAGCTGGAGGGTCGTGTAGATGTAGATGGTCGTCGACACCTGCTGCCCGACGTATGGCTCGGACGGGGTGACGACGGTCCTGAGGAACAGCTCCGGGTCGTACGCCGCGCCGGTGAGCTCCGCCGGATCGATCTGTCCGGGCAGACCCGATGTCCCGGGCTGGGGCGGCGGTGACGGCGGCGGCTGTTGAGGGGGGAAGTCGGGGAACATGTCCGGGGGGAAGCCGGGGAACGGTGGGAACGGGCTCCCGGGGAGCGGAGACGGGCCGGGGCTCGGGGGGGCGGGCGGCCCGGTCACGACGTCCATCACCGCGGTCCCGCCGCTGTACTGGCGGCCGCCGAGCGTTATCACGAAGGGTCCGAGGGTGTGTCGTCCGGCTCGCGCGGCGCGGAGCTGGATGCTGATGGTCTCTCGTCGGCTGATCTGGGTCCCCTGTCCCCAGCCCGTGGAGAACGAGAAGCTCGTGCTCGTCCCGCCCTGCCTCACCACCTCGAACGGCGAGCCCTGCGGCAGTGAAACCGTCGCGCCCCCGGTCTCCGACGAGACGGTCACACGCACCCAGAAAGGCTCGCCGACCGAGACCGACGTCCGCTCGGGCGACACCTGAATCAGAGGTGCATCTCCCTGAGACCACGAGGGCCGGGCATATGCGAGCCCGCAGGCGACAAGGGCGGCGAGCTGCATCGCTATTGCGGCTCCCCGAATACCTCGCTCTGCCGCGTGTCGCATGAAACAGCCCGTTCGCATCTTCGTTTCTACCAGTCCTGCCTCGGTGCGCGCGAGGCCTGCGGCGGCAGGAACGTCTGCTCGTTGTCCTGGAGCGAATCGAGCACGCTCGACATGTCCTGCGGGAGCTCCTCGTCTTCCTGCTCCTCCTCGTCCTGCTGGTCCTCCTGGTCCTCCTGGTCCTCCTGGTCCTCCTGGTCCTGCTGATCCTCCTGGTCCTCCTGGTCCTCCTGGTTCTGCTGGTCCTGAGGCTGCACGAGGAGCTCGCCGGCCATGGAGGTCTCGTATCCGTCACTCGAGCCGTCGAGGTCGCAGATCACCCAGTCCGACGTCTCTCCCCCACGTCTCACGCGGACAGCGTAGTCGTAGCTCCCCTGTTCCTCCGGAGCGGTGGGTCCGACGGCGAAGGCGGCCCAACCCTCCGGCGCGTCCTCCGCCGATTCGGCCTGGGTCCAGGTCCACCCCTCGGCGTCGGCCGGGTTTGAACCGTCCGGGCCGATGCCGATCTCGACCCTGAGCGGCTCGAGGGGCTCTCCTTCCTGATGGACCAGACCTCTGATGGGCTCCGTGGTCTGACCGGGAGCCGCCTGTGCCCGCGGCGGGCGGTCGAGCAGGCAACCCGTGTCCGGCATCTCGCGGACGACCAGGTCGCCGGCCGCCTCGGGCTGATACTGGTCCTCACTGCCGTTCAGGTCGCAGGTGACCCACTCCTCGGAGCCCTCCATCCGAATCCGGAACGTGTAGTCGTACCGCCCGGCCTCGGACGCCCGGAGCCGGCCCTGGAACCTGGGCGCGCCGGCCGCGATGGTCCCGGCGTCTTCTTCCGTCTCGCCGTTCCGTTCCGCCGGAGCCCAGCTCCAGTCCTCCGAGTCAGCCTGGGAGCCGTCGGGGCCGAAGCCCACCTCGACCTCGCCGAGCGTGCTCCCCTCCGCCACGGCGAGAGCGACCTCCACCGGATCGGAGTCGACGCCGGGCGCGGCGATGAGCCACGCAGGCCCGAGCACCTGGCACCGGGTCCCCGGCGGTTGCACGACCAGGTCGCCGGCCTGCGCCGACGAGTAGCCTTCCTGGCGCCACCCGTCCTGATCGCAGTAGGCCCAGTCGCCGCCCGGCTGCTTGAATCGGAACGCGTAGTCGTACCGCCCGAGCTGCGGAGCCTTGATCTTGGTGGCGTACCGCTCCCCGCCTCCTTCCTCGCTCTCTCCCGCGTACTCCGCGTCGCGCCAGCTCCACGTGGCGTCCCGGGGGTCCGAGCCGTCGGGACCGAACCCGAGCTGGGACTGCAACCCCTCGAGCGCCCCCTCCTCGCTGGTCCGGGCCTCCTCGACCACCTCGCCCGTCACCTCGTCCGTCTCCTGACCGGCGGTCGCGGTGAGCGTGGCCGGCTCGACGAGCCGGCAGTCATCGACCTCGAGCCTGCGCCGGGCGAGCGAGAGGTTCCAGGCCGCGTCGCGGTTGCCCGGCCAGAGCCTGAGCGCCTGACGGTATTCCTCGATCGCCTCGTTGTCGCGGTGCTTGGCCAGGGCCAGGTTCCCCAGGCCGTAGTGCGCGTCGGAGCGGACCTCCGCGGTCGTCTTGGAGTCTCCCGCGGCGCGTCTGAGCGCCACCGCCGCTTCGTCGACCTTCTCGAGCCTGGCCTGGGCGAGCCCGCGATCCAGCCACAGCGCTCCCTGCTCCGGTTCGAGGTCGGATCGAGCTTGCTCGAGGAGCTTCGCGGCCCGATCGAAGTCGCTACTCGCATACGCCCTGAGCCCGTAGAACACCTCCGGGACCTGTCGCCGGGTGAAGTCCACCCCGGCCGCCGCGGCCACGCCGACGCCGACGGCCAGCAGCGCGAGCAGCACGAGCGGGACCAGCACCGCGACCAGGCGTTTTCGGCGGCGTGCGCTCGCCACGATCCGCGTCCATCGACTCATGGCGCCACCTCGCCGCCGCGTCGCCGGGCGGGCCATCCGCGAGGAAGCGCCGAGCCCGCGACGAGCGCGAGCAGCCCGAACAAGAGGAACGGCTGATACGCCTCGCCATAGAGCCGCACGGGGCGCTCGTCGAGCTGTCCCTGACGGAGCCTCCGTATCTCCCTCTGGATGTGCTCGACGCCCACCTGTCCCGGTGACGCCCTGAAGTACCGGCCTCCCGACTCCTCCGCGATCTGCCGGAGCTGCTGCTCGCTCGCTTCCGACAGGGACGTCGTGATGTACTCGCCGTTCTGGTCGCGCTGGAACCCCGACCAGGTCCCGTCCGCCTGGTGGATCGGGATGAGCTCGGGCGAGGAGCTCCCGATGCCGAGGACGTAGATCTGGACCTCCATCTCGGCGGCCTCTCGCGCCACCGCGATGGGGTCGCCCTCGTGATCCTCGCCGTCCGTGAGCAGGACGACGACCTTGGACCGCTCGGCCGCGAGCTGATCGTTGCGGAACAGGGTCAACGCGGCGTTCAGCGCCCGGCCGATGGCCGTCCCGCCGACGGGCATGTCGTACGGGTCGAGGTCGCGCCAGAACAGGGTCGCGGCCTCGTAGTCCGTGGTCAGCGGGAACTGGATCGCCTCGCCGGCGAAGGCCACGAGACCGACGCGGTCGCCGCCGAGGGACTTGATGAACCTGTCCAGCTCGTGCTTGGCGAGCTCGATCCGGCTCGGCGGCACGTCGCGCGCGAGCATGCTCTTCGAGAAGTCGAGGACGACCACGATGTCGATCCCGCGCCGGCTGCGCATCCGGGTCCCCTCGTGGAGCTGGGGCCGGGCCGCAGCGAGCACGCACAGCGCGACCCCGATGACGACGAGGAGGCCGCGGGCCATGCGGAGCGTCGGGCTCCGGCCCTGCACGAGGCTCATGACCGTCGCGCGCTCGCCGATGGACGCGATCGAGGCGCGCCTCCGGACGAAGCCCGTGAGCGGGACCAGGGCTGCCAGCGCCGCCACGACGCCCGTGGCCACCGGGACCATCCAGGCGTTCTCGGGGAACGGCGCGGCGAACGCGAGGAGCCCGAGCGGCGCCGCGGCGAGCGCGAGAAGCTCCAGCCCCCTGCTCCGCTCCCCGCGCCGGAGCCACCACCTCAGCGACAGCCACCCCGCGATCCACGCGAGGCAGATGGCCCCCTGGAGGGCCAGGACCACGGTGTCGAGCCCCCCGAACCTGAGCGGCTCGCCGATCCACACGAACACCGCCACCGCCGCTCCGAAGAAGACCGCGGCAGCCACGGCGCCTCCCGCGACGAGCGCGTGGTCCCAGCTCGAAGACGCGGCCCGTCCGCTCACGGGAACCTCCTCATGCGGGTGGCGCGCAGGCCGAGGTCGATGCCGAGGAGTAGCAGCCCCAGCAGGAGCGGGACGTGGAACCGCTCGGCGAACCGGACCGTGAGGTCCTGGATCATCGAACGCTCGAGCTGATCGATCCGCTGGACCTGGTGCATCAGCTCCTCGCGGCTGGTGGCCCGGGCGTACTCGCCCCCGGTCCTCGACGCCATGCGCTGGAGCAGCTCCGGGTTGATCGGGTAGTACTGCCCCGGTTGGTTGACGGGGAGCCCGAAGATGTCCCTGCCGATCGAGACGGACGTCTCGTCCGACGTGCCGATCAGGATCGTGTAGATCCGGATGCCGAGCGTCTCGGCGAACTGCGCGGCCTGGTCGGGCGAGATGTTGCCCGTGTTGGACTCGCCGTCGGTGACCAGGATGATCACCCGGCTGCGCGCCTCGGACGAACGGAGCCGGTTGATCGCCGTCCCCACGGCGTTGCCGATCGCCGTCCCCTCGCCGTTGAGCTGGCCGAGCTGGAGCCTGGAGACCATGCTCTGGAGCACGTTGTAGTCGAGCGTCAGCGGGCACAGCGTGTACGCCTCGCGGCCGAACACGACGATCCCCACGCGGTCCGAGATGCGTCGGCGGATGAAGTCCAGCGTGGTCGCCTTGGCCGCCTCGATGCGCGGCCCGCCCATGTCCTCGCCCGCCATCGAGCGCGACATGTCGAGTGTCAAAACGATGTCGATCCCCTCGACCTCCGAGCTGTCCCGCCGCCCCGAGTCCTGGGGCCGCGCGAGCGCGAACGCAAGGAGCGCGACGGCGAGGACGCGGAGCGCCATGGGCAGATGACGGAGCCGGACCCAGATGCCGGGCTTCAACCCCGACATCAGGGTCCCGTGGCTGTGCGCCAGGCGGCCGCTGCGCGGCCAGTCGAGGTAGCCCTCGACCACGAGCACGAGCACGGCCCCGAGACCGACGAGCAACGCCCACGGCTCGGCCAGGCGCACCCTGCCCTCCGGCGCGAGGTGGCCCTCCAGCCAGAGCCCGACCGGGAGCCCGAGCGCGACGACCCAGGCCACCGGGACCAACGCACGCCACGCCGCGCGCACGAGCCGGACCGTCCCGTCCCGGAGCTCGGCCCTACGCGCCATCGGCACCTCCCGCGCTCGCGGCGGGCCCGGGCGGCTGGGTCGGAGCCGGCGCAGCGGCGACGGCCCACGTCCGCTCCGCCTCGGTCGTACGGTTCACGATGTCGAAGGCCTGGCCCAGCAGGTCCCTGCTCCGATCGACGTCGGGCCGCCACTTGGCGAACTTGACCAGGTCCGTCTCGCGCAGGAACTCCTGGAGCTCGGCCCGTGTGATTCCGCGGAGGGTCGTCTGATCGAGCTGGAGGACGAGCTCCTTCGTCGTCATCTCGAGCGAGTCGAACCCGTACCGGCCGCCGAGGTACTCGCGGAGCGCCTCGCTGATGGCGATGTGGAACGTCTTGATCTCGCCCGCCTCGAGCAGGCCGCTCCGTTCGGCCTCACGCAACTTCTTCAGGGCCACCTCCTCGGGCGGACGCGGGGGCGGAGGCGGAGGCGCGGGCCTGGGCTTCCGCCTCGACCGCCAGCGCTCGAGCGCCAGACCGAGCAGCACCGCGAGGAGGAGGCTGGTGATGATGCCCACGGCCCACAGCGCTCGCCGGTCCGTGGTGTAGACGGGTCGCGGGTCGTGGTCGCCGCGCGGCTGCGGGTCCGGCTCGTTGGCCAGCGGGTCGGTGATCGTCAGGCGTTGCGGGTCCGTCGACACCGTCCCGGTGCGCCCGTCGGAGAGGACCACCATCAGCTCGACACCGGGTACCTCGAGGTCTCCGACCTCGAACCCGATGAGCTCGAGCTCGATCACCTCCGACGGCTCCTGGTCGCCGTGCCCGACCTGTCTCGAGCTCCCGAGGATCTCGAGTGGGCCGAGCAGGCTCCGGTCACGCAGGTGCACGCGGTCTCCGGGCTGATAGCTCACTGAAAGCCGGAGCCTGACCACCTGACCGAGCTCCACCTCGTCTCGATCGAGAGCGACCTCGACCCGCGGGAGCCGATCCACCGGAATGGGCTCCGGGCCGGCGTCCGGGACCGCCCCGCCATCGCCGTCGGGCGCTCCCGCGTCGGGCGCCCCGGCGTCCGGCGCTCCACCGTCCCGCTCAACTCCTCGCGCCCCGGCCGCGGCGTCCGGCGCTCCGCCGTCTTGCGCCAGGACCGGCGATGCGAGGAGGATCACGAGCGCGAGCGCGACCAGCCGCATCAGACGCGCCCTCCCCGCCTGGCCCGCTTGGCCCGGAGCCTGAAGAAGTGCACGAGGGGCTCCTCGTAGTGCCCGTCCGGCGCGTCGGTGTTCACGTTGACGAAGTCCATGCGGAGCCGCCGCCACTGGCGCTCCCGGTCGACCCTGAGCGCGTTCACCCGGTGCGCGTACTGCCGCCTGACGCCGGGATCATCGGTGTCGATGAGCTGGAGCTGTCCCGTCTCGAGGTCCTCCACCAGGGTCGTGCCGATCCGCGGGAGATCGTCCTCGCACGGGTCGGCGACGCAGACCGGGATGAGGTCGTGCTTCGCCACGGCGACCTTCACGGCGTGCTCGTGGCCGTCGGCGATGAAGTCGCTGAACAGGAACACGACCGAGCGGTGGCGGGTGACCTTCCCGAGGTACTCCAGGGCTACTGCCAGGTCCGTCCCCCTCCCCCTGGGCCGGGCGTCGAGGATCTCCGTGATGACGCGGAGCACGTGCTTGCGGCCCTTCTTCGGGGGCACGTACTTCTCGATCCGGTCGGAGAACAGGATCAGCCCGACCCGGTCGTTGTTGCGGATGGCCGAGAACGCGACGATGGCCGCGAGCTCGGCCATCACCTGCTGCTTGGTGTCGCGCCTCGTCCCGAACCGGCCCGAGGCGCTCAGGTCCACGAGGAGGATGACGGTCATCTCGCGCTCTTCGACGAAGAGCTTGACGTACACGTCGTTCATCCTGGCCGAGACGTTCCAGTCGATGAGCCGGACGTCGTCGCCCGGCATGTACTGCCGCACCTCGTCGAAGGCCATGCCCCGGCCCTTGAAGATGCTGACGTACTGCCCCGCGAGCTGATCGGCGACGAGCCGGTTCGTGTAAATCTCTATCTTCCTGATCTTCCGTATGAGCTCCCGCGGCAGCATCTATCGACCCTTCGCTCCGACTCACGGGATCTCGACGGCGTCGAAGATCTTGCGGACCACGTCCTCGGTCCGCACCTCCTCGGCCTCGGCTTCGTAGGTCAGGATGATGCGATGCCTGAGCACGTCGGGGCCGATGGCCTTGACGTCCTCGGGCATGACGTACCCGCGATGCCGCAGGAATGCGTGAGCCCGGGCGGCCTTCACGAGGGAGATCGACGCCCGCGGGCTGGCCCCGTATTCGATCAGGTCGGCGAGCTCCGTCAGGTGCCCCTCGCGGGGGTTCCGTGTGGCGTTCACGATGTCGAGGACGTAGTCCTTCACTTTGTCGTCGACATATACCTTCTGGACGGTCTCGCGCGCCTTCAGGATGTCGTTCGTGCTGACCACGGCGTTGGCGGAGACGATCCTCGACGCCGTCATCCGCTCGATGATCTCCCGCTCCTGGTCGCGGTTCGGATAGGTCACGAGGACCTTGAGCATGAACCGATCGACCTGGGCTTCGGGCAGCGGGTAGGTGCCCTCCTGCTCGATGGGGTTCTGGGTCGCCATCACGATGAACGGCTCTTCCAGCGGATACGTGGTGTCTCCGATGGTCACCTGCCGCTCCTGCATGGCCTCGAGCAGGGCGCTCTGGACCTTGGCCGGAGCGCGGTTGATCTCGTCCGCCAGGACGAGGTTGGCGAAGATGGGGCCTTGTTTGGCCGTGAAGGTCCCCGTGTGCTGGTTGTAGATGACGGTGCCGATCAGGTCTGCCGGCAGGAGGTCGGGAGTGAACTGGATGCGCTGGAACCGCGCATTGATGGCCTGGCAGATGGTCTGCACCGTCAGTGTCTTGGCGAGACCCGGCACTCCCTCCAGCAGCACGTGTCCCCCGGTGAGGAGGCCCACCAGGACCCGGTCGATCATCTCGGCCTGCCCGACGATGACCTTGCGGACCTCGTGCTGGATCGTGTCAACGAACTCGCTCTCGCGCTCGACGAGGTCAGTGATCGCTCGAACGTCGCTGTGCATCTCACCCTCGCATCGACCCGAGGCGGCCGGTATCCCCACGGACTAGCAACCGCTCCTTCGGATTCGCTATTCCTCGCCCGCGCGTGACGGCGACGATGACCACCGACGTCACGCGTCCGAGCGTATATGAAGTGGAGGTTTATAAAGGAACATACGCGCCGAGGGCAAGCCGGCTCACAACTTCAACCGCAAGCGCAGCGCCCTCTGACCCTTGTCGTAGTGTCCGTGATCGCCCTCGAGGGGCTGGAAGTGGAACCTCTCGAACAGCCGTCGAGCCCCTTCGTTCGGCTCCGCCACGGTCAGACGCACCTCGGCGAGGCCCACGACCTTCTTGAGCACCCTCGCCCTGGCCGTGGTCTCCTCGAGGAGCCTCGTGCCGATGCCGTGACCCTGGTGGTCGGGGCTCACGGCGATCGCCAGGAGGTCGCCGAGGCGTTGCCGTCCCCCCGCCTCCGGCTCGAGCATGCCGAGCATGGAGAAACCGAGCACCTCGCCCTCCTCGAGATACACGAAGGTCCACACGCCTGGGTGCGTGAGGTATCCGGGGAGCCACGAGCCGTATTCACCGAAGACGCTGAAGACCGCGTCGGTGATCCAGCGGATCTCCTCCTCGTCGACCGCTCGCCCGGGCCGCACGTGGCCCTCCGGCGGACGAACCCCCTCTGGCATGCACGCAGTCTACTGAGTCACGACCCACCTTGACAGCTTTCCGCGCGCTCATTAACCTCGCGGCGAAATCTCGGTGGATTCCATGCAGTTCCAAGACTGGAAGTTTGACAAACGAGTTTGCCGCCGAAACCTTCGTCGCGGCTTCATCTCCGAGGCGGAGCTCAAGGCCTATCTCGCCTCGCTCCCGGACGTGTCGCGGAACATGTCGCCACTCTGGGACTCCGAGGTCGACGGCAGCTCCTCCGCGCAGCCGCGCAAGGCACGCAGGAACAGGGACACCCTGGTGCAACACGACGACGAGTAGGTCCGGGGAGAACCATGGCTGACCAAGACGGGGACAAGACGTTCAAGGTCGTGGACAGACGGAGCCACGAAGCCGACGGCACCGAGAAGCCGGAGGAAGAGGACGCCGGGACGGCGGGTCCACCCGGCGAGCAGCCGGACGCTCCGCGCGACGAGCCGCTGTTCCAGTTCGACTTCATCACCTTTCTGCTGTCGCTCCACCACTCGGCCGCCTGCCACCTCGGTGCCACTCCGGAGCCTGAGACCAGGACCTGCAAGGAGAACCTCCCGCTCGCCAAGCAGACCATCGACATCCTGGGCATGCTCCAGGAGAAGACCCAGGGCAACCTCTCGGGGGAGGAAGAGCGCATCCTGTCGGAGATCCTCTACGACCTGCGCGTGGCCTATGTGAAGGCCGCCTCCAAGAAGCTTTGAACCTCGCTCACCAGGCCCGCCATCCATCAGGACGCGGGGCGGGGTGTGCGTGTCTCCAGGTCACCGCGAGGTCTCAGCCATGCACAACCACAAGGCGGCTCTCTCCACGCACCCCATCCCGGCTCGACCCAGGACGGCGAGGACAGCGCTCCTGATCCTCGGCGTCTGGGCCGTGTGCGTCGCCGTCACCGCGAGCGGCTGCCGCAGGAAGTCGAGCCCGCATGACGCGGGTCCCGACGTCCCCACCCCGCCGGCACAGGCCGCAGCCGTCGCCACACCGCCCGTCGCGCCGCCATGCCGGACGGCCCCAGGCTCGTTCGCCGAGATCGGGGCCCGCATGGCGCCGAACCTCGTGACCATCCTCGTCACGACTCGCGAGGGACCGGGGCCCGAAGCCGCCCTGCCGCTCTTCGTGTCACCCGCGGCTCCGACGACCACGGTCGCCAGGCCCGAGCTCGAGAGCCTCGGTACCGGCTTCTTCCTCGACACCGGGGAGACGCTGGTCTCCAGCTACCACGTCGTCGGCGAGATCCCGCACATGACGGTCCGGCTCGCCGACGGCTCCCTGGTCCAGGCGACGTTGCGCGGGACCTCTCTCGACGCCGACCTCGCCGTGTTTCGCGTCGATCGACCACCACACGGCGCGGTCCAGCTCGTCGACTCGGCCCGGCTCAGGCCGGGTGACTGGCTCGCGCTCCTCGCGGACCCGTTCGGCTCGGGCGTCTCGGTGACGGCCGGGGTCGTGCGGTTCCTGCCCGCGCCCGAGGACGCCCGGGCCCCGCGAGCGTTCTCTCGCTTCATCGGCGCGGATCTCACCGTCGACGCCGCAAACCAGGGCGGCATGGTCACCGATGCCGGAGGCCGCCTGGTGGGGCTCGCCGCGTCGACGACCACGGCGGGGAGCCGTGTCGGCCTGGTGCTCCCCGTTGCCGACCTCCGACAGGAGATCGCTCGCCTCGACGGGCCCGACCGGGCGTCGCGGTCGTGGATCGGTCTGTGGGTCCGCGTTCTCGTCGCGGACGATGCTCGTGACCTCGGGCTCGACCCGCCCCGCGGGCTCCTCGTGACCCGGATCGTCCCGGGCGGTCCGGCCGACGACGCCGGCATCCTACCCAGGGACGCGGTACTCGAGTTCTCTGGCGAACCGGTGACCACGCCGGCCGCCTTCGCAGCCCTGGCGTCACGAGCCGACGTGAGCCAGGCGATACCGGTCGTGATCTGGCGCGACGGCAGGCCGAGGACCGTCCGGCTCAGGCCGGCCCCCATGCCCCAGTAGGAGACGAGGACGTCATGAACTTGAGCTCGAAACGATTCGTCAGGGACGCCAAGCTCGCCATGGAGGGGTCCGACGCCCTGGCCATGGACCTCGGACACCTCTACATCGAGCCGCTCCACGTGCTCCGCGAGCTCCTCGAGAGGGCTGCAGGTCTCTGGGACGAGCTGCGGGCGGACCGGAAGGACATCATCAAGTTCGTCGATGTCCGGCTCGCGAGAGCCCCCCGGAAACGCGGGTACCTCACGCCGGCTCCTTCCACCACGCTCGTGTGGCTCGTGGACCGCGCCGCAGAGCTCGCACGCCCGGGGGCCATCCGCCCCGTCGATCTCCTGCTGGCCATGACCAGGCTCGGCGCGAAAGACGACGCCGGGGAGCTCCTCCGCGAGTTCGAGATCACCACGGAGCTCGTCGAGGCCGTGGCCCGCGTGACGCCGGTCGGTCAGGCCGATGCGACCGCGACCGCCGCCGTACAGGCCGAGACCGGCCGCCCCGAGCCAGCCGCGACGCCGGCGCCAGAGGCCGCTCAAAAGGCGCCTCGGTCCGAGGTCTCGTCACCCAAGGCCGAGGCCGCGGCGGTAGACTCCGGGAGCGACCCGCTCACGCTCTTCGGCGTCGACCTGACCGAGCAGGCGGGCAAGGGCGTCTTCGACCCGATCGTGGGCCGAGCCTTCGAGCTCCGCCGGCTCCAGCAGGTCCTGTGCCGGCGGACCAAGAACAACCCCGTCCTCGTCGGCCTGCCGGGGGTCGGCAAGCGGACGATCGTCCATGCCCTCGCGCACCGGATCGTCTCTGGTGACGTGCCCTCGAGCCTCAGGGACCGGCGGATCGTCTCCCTCGAGACCGGAGCCCTGCTCGCGGGCTCGCGCGTCCGTGGAGAGCTCGAGCAGCGCATCAAGCTCGTCATCGACGCGCTCCGCGCATCGCAGGGCCGTGTGATCCTCTTCGCCGAGGACCTCCCGTCGCTGCTCGGCGCCGGAGGGAGCCGCGGACAGATGGGCGCCGGCGAGCTGCTCATGCCGGCCCTGGCCCGCGGCGAGGTCCGCATCATCGGCCGCACGACGCCCCAGGAGTACCGCCAGGTCGTGGAGAAGGACGCGACGCTCGTGCGCTGCTTTCAGCCGGTGCCGGTCGAGGAGCCCGACGAGAAGGACGCCACGGCCATCCTCAGGGGCGTGGTCGAGCGCTTCGAGATCCATCACGCCATGCGGATCAGCGACCCGGCCTGCGTCGCGGCCATCCGGTACGCCACGCGCTACATCCCGGACCGCTGCCTCCCCGACAAGGCCATCGACCTCATCGATGAAGCCGCCGCGAGGCTGCGGCTCGAGGTCGACTCGGTGCCTGGCGAGATCGATGAGCTCGAGCGCCGGCTCGAGGGGCTCCAGATCGAGCACGACTCGCTCCAGGACGACCACGACGGCGAGAGCAGGAGCCACCTGAAGAAGATCGAGGAGGAGATCGCCGAGATCATCCCCAGGGCAAAGGAGCTCAGGGCGAAGTGGCACACCGGACGGGAGGCGCTCGACAAGCTCAGGGAGGCCAAGGCCCGCCTCGACGCGGCGAGGCGCGAGGAGACCCAGACGCGCGCCGAGGGCAACCTGACCAGAGCCGCGGAGCTCCGGTTCAGCCTCGTGCCGGAGCTCGAGAAGGAGGTCGCCGAGATCGAGTCCGCGATGCCGGCGACCGCGCAAGGACTCGTACGCGACGTCGTGATCGAGGAAGACATCGCTCGCATCGTCTCCGACTGGACCGGCATCCCCGTGTCGAAGATGCTCGAGAACGAGTCCGAACGGCTGCTCGGGATGGAGGGCTCGCTCCGCGGGCGGGTCGTTGGCCAGGACGACGCGCTCGCCGTCGTCTCGAGGGCCGTGCGGCGTGGCCGGGTCGGGCTCCGCGACCCCGGACGCCCCATCGGCTCGTTCCTCTTCCTCGGGCCGACCGGCGTGGGCAAGACCGAGCTCGCCAAGGCGCTCGCCGAGTTCGTGTTCGACGAGGAGTCGGCCATGACCCGCATCGACATGAGCGAGTTCATGGAACGTCACATGGTGGCTCGCCTCGTCGGACCACCGCCCGGATACGTGGACAGCGAGGAGGGTGGCCACCTCACCGAGGCGGTGAGGGCCAGACCCTACTCGGTCGTGCTCCTCGACGAGATCGAGAAAGCGCACCGAGACGTCTTCGACCTCCTCCTCCAGGTCCTCGACGACGGCCGCTTGACCGACGGTCGAGGACGGACCGTCGATTTCACCAACACCATCATCGTGATGACGTCGAACATCGCCGGCCACGAGATCCTCGATCACGACGGCGACCACGAGTCGTTGCAGGAGCTCGTGGAGACCAGGCTGCGAGAACACCTCAGGCCGGAGTTCCTCAACCGGATCGATGACATCGTTGTGTTCCACCGGCTGAGCAAGGAGTCGATGGTCGGCATCGTCAAGATACAGACACGCCGACTGTCCAACATCCTCTCGGAGCGCGGCATGAGCCTCGAGCTCACGCCAGCCGCGGTGGACCTCGTGGTCGAGAAGGGCTACGACCCGGCCTTCGGCGCCCGCCCCGTGCGGCGCGTCATCGTGAAGGAGATCCAGGACCCCATGGCCGAGGAGATCCTCCGCACCGGCACCGCCCCCGGCGACACGGTTGTGGTCGATGTCGAGGACGGGAAGTTCTCTTTCGTCCGCCGGCGCGGAGCAGCAGCTCCGGCCTAGTGCCATGTCGACCTCGCACAAGCTCCTCTTCGGCGCCACGATGGCCATGGCTCTCGCCTTCGGCTTCTTCCACTCGTTGTGGCCGGACCCCGACCTCGACTTCGACCGGCTCCACATCTTCCTCTTCAACCTCTGCGCCGGGGGCGCGCTGCTGCTCCACCACGCGATCGCGACCGGCGGCACGCACCCCGGCCGCGTCCCAGGCGTCCCGAAGCGGGTCCATGCCTACTTCGCGCTCTCGGTGCTCTACGCAGTCACCGCGTTCCTCGAGCTCTATCCCGTGACGATCGCCGTGTCGATCCCGCTCGTCGTCCTCGTCGAGTCGGTCCGGATCGAGCGGTTCGGCCTGCTCCCGCTCGACTTCTTCCGCCGCGTCCGGACGGACGAGAAGTTCCTCCACGCCGCGCTCCTCTGCCTCTCCATCGGGACGGTCCTCGCGTCGCTGGTCATCGTCAACGAGGAGCACCTGCACCTCATCCGATCCGAGAAGCTCACGATCGATGTCTTCTTCCTCGGGTACTCGTTCCCGCTGTCGTTGCTGACGTTCTCGGTGATGTACGGGTTCATGCGTCCAGAGGGCAGCCGGCTCTACTCGGCGCTCAGGGAGGTCTCGTTCTGGACGATCAACCTCGGCGTCCTCACGTTCTTCGTCTTCATCATCCTCGGCAACAGCCGCGCCGAGATCGCGGCCTCACACATCCTCCTCGGCGCCGTGGTCCTGACCTACTGGCTCTTCGTCGGCCACGCGCGGAGGCTCCAGCAGAAGGCGCTCCTGGCCTCGGGCATGGCGTTCCTCGTGGGCACCGGGTTGACGGGAGTGATGGTCCTGTTCGATTGCGTCTGGCCGGAGGTCGAGCGGCACCGGCAGGTTCTCCTCGTCCTGCATGCCACCATTGCGCTCTACGGCTGGAACCTCAGCGGCCTTCTCGTGGTGGTCCGCCGAACGGATTTCCCGATCTTCCGGAGACCGTGGCTGGTCATCGCGTTGCACTGGCTCACGGTGCTCGTGCTGGTACCGCTGGGAAAGGTCCACGGCCCTGTTGCCCTGGCGGCGCTGCCGGCCTTCATCCTGGTGCTGGGCGCGTTCTTCTTTTCCCGAGGGATGAAGGCGGCTGCGACGTGAGACGTCGTCTCGGCGCCGAGAGCGCGAGGCAGCCTCCTACCGTCGCCGCGGTCCGCGTGATATGGTGTTCGCCCGCGGGTGACGAGAGGCGAGGAGATGCCGTCCAGACGCGAGAGCAACGAGGATTCCGGCCTCATCTTCATCGAGCGGTCACACCTCTTCAAGACCCTGGGCGAAGACGACAGCAAGAAGCTCCTCGCCTCTGGAAGGCGTGTGCGTTTCGCGCCCGGGGATGTCATCATGCGCGAGGGCGAGGAAGGGCAGACTTTCTATCTCTTGAAGAGCGGACGCGTCGAGGTGACCACCACGACGCGAGTCCCCAACTCGAGCGAGGAGGACGGCGAACCCGAGGCGACCGAGGACGGCGTGGAACGGAAGGTGGTCCTTGCCACGCTCTCGCCGGGTGCATTCTTCGGCGAGGTCGCCGTCCTGACCGGGAAGACGAGGACCGCGGACGTCACGGCACTCGATGACGTCGAGACGATCCAGTTCGAGCGCGAGGTGATCGAGGCCCTCTTCGAGGAGTACCCCCGCGTCCGCGAGCTCCTCCAGGCCGTCGTGATCGGTCGCGCCCGCGACACCATCACCAAGCTCCGCGACACCATTCCATAGACCGTCATCACAACTGAGATGGCGAGCCGTCAGCTCTTTGGCGTGGCCTCGACGTCCTCCGCTCCACCGTCGGGCGACCCTCCGTCCGTGGCCACGTTCCCGGCGTCGGTGGGCTGCACCGCCCCGCTGTCGCCGACACTCACCTCGAACGGGATCTCGAGCACGAACTGACCGGCCAGCGGGACGCTCCATCGCCGCACTGTCCGCGTGAGGCATTCGGAGACCGGCCCGGGCACGTCGTCGCCCCGGACTCCGGCACGAACGACCGCGTGGGTGTCATCGGCTTCGACCTCGATCTCAGCCACGATCCGCAACCCTGGGCGGGCCTCGGCCGCGGTGGACGCCCAGGAGTCGAAGCACGCCTGGAGCTCCCCAGTGTGGTCCGAGATGAACTGGTTGAGCGCCTCGTGCTGCCGCTCCATGTCCTGCTCCTCAGCGGGTGTCGCGGGAGCTTCGGGGCACTCGCACGGTGCCCCGAGACCGCCTCCGAGGAACGCGACGATGAGCGCGAGCGCCACGGCGCCGACGAGGGCTCCGAGCATCCACCCGGCCCACGAGGCGGCCGTCGACACCTTCGGGCCGGACGTCGACCCCTCGATCTTCGATCGGAGCTCGGCGACCTCGGCCCTGAGCCGTGTCAGCTCCGCATCGTCGCTCGTCCCGAGCTCGCCGGCGTTGCTTTCTTCTTCATCCATGCGATGGAAGTTATACTCCCGCCCCGTGCGTGTCTATCTCATCGGAATCTGTGGGACGGGCATGGGGAGCCTGGCCACGCTCCTCGCCGATGCGGGTCACGAGGTCTCAGGCAGCGACCCCGAGCCGAGGCCGCCCATGAGCGACGTGCTCGAAGCGAGGGGGATTCGAATCCTGCCTGGCTGGCATCCGCGGAACGTCGAGCGCCTGCCTCGCGACACCGTCGTTGTCGTCGGGAACGTGTGCCGTCGAGACAACCCTGAGGCCGTCCGGGCGGCGGAGCTCGACCTCCGCAGGGTGTCCATGCCAGGCGCCATCGCCGAGCTGGTCCTGCCCGGGCGGCGATCGCTCGTCGTGGCCGGGACTCACGGCAAGACCACGACGACCTCGGTCCTCGCCGCGCTCCTCCTCCGCGCCGAGCTCGATCCGACGGTCGTGGTCGGCGGCGTATCGAGAGACCTGGGAGGTTCCTCGCGCTTCGGACGCGGTCCTTTCCTCGTCATCGAAGGCGACGAGTACGACTCGGCCTACTTCGAGAAGGTGCCGAAGTTCTGGAGCTACGGCCCCTGGGCCGCGATCCTCACGTCCGTCGAGCACGATCACCTCGACATCTATCCCGACGTGGCGAGCTACGAGCGGGCCTTCGCCGGGCTGGTGGACCGCGTCGATCCCGGCGGGCTGATCGCGGTCTGGGCCGGCGACGAACGGGCCGTGGCCCTGGCGCGAGGCGCTCGGTGCCGCGTGATCCCCTACGCTCTCCGATCGGACGCGGTCCCGCCCTCGACGCGCCCCGTCTACACCGCCGTCCTGCACGACGACGACGGGCCGGGCCGCCTGCGGCTCGACGTTCAGGGCCCGGAGGGCGGCCTCTGGACGTTGTCGACGCCTCTCGCCGGCGAGCACAACGCCCGCAACGTCCTGGCCGCCGCGGTCGTCGCCCACGAGGTGTGCGGGCTCTCCTGGGAGCAGATCGGCCATGGGCTCGCCCGTTACCAGGGCGTCGCCCTGCGTCAGGAGCTCGTTGGAATGGCGAGGGACGTCAGGGTCTATCGCGATTTCGCGCACCACCCCGGCGCCGTGGCCGAGACCCTCCGCGCCATGCGCCCGCTCGCACTCCCTGGGAGGCTCGTGGCCGCCTTCGAGCCCCGCTCTGCGACCGCGTGCCGGCGGCTCCACCAGCAGGACTACATCCAGGCCTTCTCGCTGGCGGACGCCGTCGTGCTCGCGCCCGTGGGCCGTCAGGAGATCCCGGCAGGGGATCGGCTCGATACCGAGGCGGTCGCCGAAGCGCTCCGCCGTCGCTCCATCGATGCCGTGGCGGCCGTGTCCCTCGACCGGATGCTGGAGCTGCTCCTCGATCGCGTCGGCCCCGGCGACCTCGTCTTGCTCATGTCCAACGGGGCGTTCGGGCAGCTCGACCGCCGGCTCCTCGAGCGGCTCGCGGAGGTGATTCCATGATCGCGGACGGACGAGACATCGACAGGACGCTCGAGACCGCACGGGTCATCGCGCTGGAGGCCGGAGCGATGGCCCTCGCCTCCTACCGATTGCGGCCGGACATCAGGCTCAAGGGAGACGCGGATATCGTCACCCTTGTCGACCTCGAGTGCGAGGCGCTGATCCGAAGGCGCATCCACGAGTCATTCCGCCAGGACCGTCTGGTCGCAGAGGAGGGTGGGGCTTCCGGTCCCGAGGCAGCCGGGACACCGACGTGGCACATCGACCCCCTCGACGGCACGATCAACTACGCCCACGGCCACCCGATGTTCAGCGTCTCCATCGCGCTCGTCGTGGAAGCAGAGATCGTGCTCGGCGTCGTCCATGCGCCCGTGCTCGGCATCACGTGGACCGCGCGGAGAGGGGGAGGAGCTCGGAGGAACGGCGTGCCGGTGCGCGTCTCGACCACGGCCTCGCTCTCCGACGCGCTCTGCGCCAGCGGGTTCCCACACAACCGCCGGACCCACTCGGACGACAACACCGCCGAGTGGTCGGCCATGGTCAAGCGAAGCCAGGAGAACCGCAGGTGCGGATCGGCCGCGATCGACCTGGCGTTCGTCGCCGACGGGACATACGACGGCTACTGGGAGAAGCGCCTCAACTCGTGGGACCTCGCCGCCGGCGTCCTCCTCGTGAGAGAAGCCGGTGGCCGTGTCGAGGACATCGACGGGCGCCCCATCCCTCCGTGGCCCGCGGAGATCGTCGCCTCGAACGGCCGGGTCCACGACGAGCTCCTCGCCGTGCTCAGAGCAGCCAGGCCGGAACCGACGAGTGGCTAGATGTCCAGGTTCCGGACGTCGAGTGCGTGACGTTCGATGAAATCGCGGCGGGGCTCGACCTGATCGCCCATGAGGACCGAGAACATCTCGTCCTCGCTGAAGTTGTTGTTGACCCTGACCTGGAGCAGCGTCCGGGTTTCCGGGTTCATCGTGGTCTCCCAGAGCTGATCCGGGTTCATCTCGCCGAGGCCCTTGTATCGCTGGATGCTGAGCCCGCGGCGCCCGGCGCGGTCGACCACCGTCCACAGCTCGTCCACGTTGCGGACCGCCTTCTCTCCGCTCCCGTCCTTGACGGCGCAGGGTAGGACGCCGAGCCGGTCGAGCTCCTGAAGGAGGGCCCTGAGCCGCTGGAACCGCGGCGACTTCACGAGCGAGCTCCGGATCATGGTCTCCCGGAGCTCTCCGTCGAGACTGGTCCTGCAGCGCGCCATGAAGAGGTCGGCCTCGTGGTCGCGCTCCACCTCGAAGGACAGGGGTCGAGCTTCGGGGTAGGTCGCCTCCAGGTGGGCCTCGGCACGACGCAGCGCCTCGCTCGTGGCCTCGGCGAGCTCGAGGCTCTCGATGGTGATGGTCGTGCCACCGGCGATCGCCGCCACGACCCGCCGATCGAGGCTGCGGTCGAAGTGATCCATGATCTGGCGGATCCTCGTCACGAGGTCCATGGCCTTCAGGATCGCGTCGGCCTCGATCGGACGGCCGTCGTGGCCCTCGAGCTTGACCGCGTCGGAACCGGACGACGCCAGGTGGACGGTCAGCTCACCGTCGTCCTTGAGATAGATGTCCTTCTTCCCCTTGCGGACCCTGTAGAGAGGCGGCTGCGCGATGTAGAGGTGGCCACGCTGCACGATCTCCTGCATCTGACGGTAGAAGAACGTGAGCAGGAGCGTCCTGATGTGGCTCCCGTCGACGTCGGCATCGGTCATGAGGATGACCTTGTGATACCGGAGCTTGTCGATGGCGAAGTTCTCGTTCCCCGCCTGGTCCTGTCCGATCCCGGTCCCGAGCGCGGTGATGAGCGTCCCGATCTCGGCCGACGAGAGCATCTTCTCGAAGCGCGCTTTCTCGACGTTCAGGATCTTGCCGCGCAACGGCAGGATCGCCTGTGAGCGCCGGTCACGACCCTGCTTCGCGCTGCCGCCTGCGCTGTCTCCCTCGACAATGAACAGCTCCGACTGTGTGGGGTCGCGCTCCTGGCAGTCCGCCAGCTTCCCCGGGAGGCTCGAGACGTCGAGCACGCCCTTGCGGACGACGAGCTCACGCGCCCGCCTCGCAGCCTCCCTCGCCCGCGCCGCGAGGACCGTCTTCCTGAGGATGCTCCGCGCCGCGTCCGGGTTCTCCTCGAAGAAGGCGCCGAGCCCGTCGTTGGTCACGGCCTCGACGACCCCCTTGACCTCGCTGTTGATCAGCTTCTCCTTGAGCTGGTTGTTGAACGAGGGCTCGGGGTGCTTGACGCTGACGACCGCGATCAGCCCCTCGCGCACGTCGTCACCGGAGAGGTTCTGCTTGAGCTCCTTGAGCAACCCGTACTCCTGCGCATAGGCGTTGAGGGTGCGGGTGAGGGCTGCCCTGAGCCCCGACTGGTGCGTGCCTCCGTCGGGGTTCGGGATGTTGTTCGTGTAGAAGAACGAGCTCTCCTGCAGGGACTCGGTCCACTGCATCGCCACCTCGACCACGATCGGCGCGACGACCCCCTCGATCTCGCGCTCGGCCCTGAGCGAGATCACCTGGGGATGGACCGGCTCCTTGTTCTTGCACAGGAGCGTGACGAACTCCGCGATGCCTCCCTGGTAGTGGTAGTGGTGGCTCTTGTCCGACCGTTCGTCCACGATGGTGATGGTCAGCCCCGGGTTGAGGAACGACATCTCCTGGAGGCGCTTCGAGAGGATCTCGAAGGAGAACGTGGTCTCGACGAAGACCTCGGCGTCCGGCACGAAGGTGACGGTCGTCCCGGTCCGCGACGCCGGACGGACCTTCCGAAGGGGTTCCTTCGGCTCGCCGCGCACGTACTCCTGGAACCAGACCCACCCCTCGCGCTTGATCTCCATCTTCAGCCACTCGGCGAGCGCGTTGACCACGCTCACGCCGACGCCGTGGAGCCCGCCGGAGACCTTGTACGAGCTCTTGTCGAACTTCCCTCCGGCGTGGAGCCGGGTCATGACGACCTCGGCCGCGCTGATCCCCTCCTCCTTGTGTGTCTCGACCGGAATGCCCCTCCCGTTGTCCTCCACGCTGACCGACCCGTCGACGTGGACCGTCACGCCGATCGCGTCACAGAAACCCGCGAGGTGCTCGTCAACGGAGTTGTCGACGACCTCGAAGACCATGTGGTGAAGCGCGGTGCCGTCCTCGGTGTTGCCGATGTACATCCCCGGGCGCTTGCGCACGGCCTCGAGGCCGCGGAGGACCTGGATGTTGTCGGCACCGTACTCGGAAACCTGGTCGGTTCGCTCCTCCATCGATCCTGCTCCCGACGCCCACTCCCGAAAGGTTCGACACTATATAATTATTTATTTACAAAAGCAATCCTCAGACCACCTCATCTCGGAGACCCGGCTCAACTTCTTCTCGTCTCCACCACTCGACCCGCGACGACCTCGAGCCGCCGCCAGGACCGCACGGCGACCGGCTCCGAGACACCTGTCCCCGTGACCACGACCTGCCCCGGCTCCGATGCGACCATGGTGAGCACGAGCTCGACCCGTTCCCGGTCGAGCTCGGCCCACACATCGTCGAGGAGCAACACCGGCATGATCGACGCGCAGCGAGCGATCACCCTGCGCTCTCCGAGCCTGAGCGACACCGCGAGCGACCTCGCCTCGCCCCGGCTGGCCACGACCCTGGCCAGCCCCGTCGGACGCGTGAGCTCGATGTCGTCGGTGTGAGGACCGACCGTGGTCCGGCACCTTCGCCGGTCCGTGGCCAGGGAATCGATCAGTGCGCGGTACAACGCCTCTTCGTCAGGCTCCGCTCCGGCGCGCAGCCTCAATCCGAAAGGCTCGACGCCGAGCTCCTCGAGTGCCCGCGCCACCTCGACGGCGAGCATCTCGGACAGTCGGTGCCGCCCCTTCGCCATCCGCGCGCCGTTCACGGCCATGACGCGGTCGAATGCGCGGACCTCCTGCTCTCCGTCTCCCCGTTTCAGGAGCTCGTTGCGGCTCCGCAGCGCACGCTGGTATTCGCGGAACCACGTCGGATACCCGGGCTGGGCCTGGAAGAGCATCCGATCGAGGAACCTCCGGCGGACCGCTGGACCCCCGACGACCAGGTCGAGGTCGCCCGGGTGGAACGCGACCATCGGGAACCGGCCGAAGTGAGTGGACATCTCGGCAGGCTTCCCATCGACCCTGACGATTCGACCCTGCTCCGTGATCGTGACCGCGATTTCCGAGCGCAGGTCTCTGGACAGGACCGATCCACGGACCGATGACTCACGCGATCCATGCTGCATCACCTCGGCGGGACGGCTCCCTCTGAAGCTCCGCGTCGAGCCGAGCATGTAGAGAGCCTCGAGGACCGTGGTCTTTCCCTGTCCGTTGCCGCCGATGAGGAGGTTCTGGCCCTCGTCGAGCTCGACCTCCGCGTGATCGATGTTGCGGAGCCGCCGCACCGACACATGCACAACGCGAAATGACGACACACCGACCTCGGGCCGTGAGGCGCGTGGAGATCAGAGCCTCATGGGCATGACCACGCCGAGGTATCCGTCGCCCTCGACGGGGGTGATGACGCACGCGTCGGTGGGTCCGCTGATGGCGAGGCGCACGGCGTCGCAGTCGAGCGCCGAGAGCACGTCCATGAGGTACCGTCCGTTGAACCCCATGGTCTGCTCGTTCCCGTCGTACTGGGCATCGACCTCCTCGCGTGCCTCGCCCACGTCGGGGTTGTCCGAGGTCACGGTCAAGCCGTTCCCGCGGAAGATGATTCGCAGGGCCACCGATTTGTCGTGGCTGATGAGCGCCGTGCGCCGCAGCGCCTCGAGCAGCGCGGTACGGTCAACAGCGATGCTGTACTGGCTCGACGCTGGAATGACCTTCTGGTACGGCGGGAAACGGGCATCGACCAGCTTGACGTTCATGGTGACTTCGGTCTCGACACCTTCTCCAGCGCCTGCGAGGTGACGCCTGAAGAACGCGTTCGGACCGTAGGCGCCGATCTCCACGTCCCCTGGCCCTTCCTCGAGCATCCGACGGAGCTCGTGGATGGCCTTCAGCGGGACGAGCATCGAGAAGCTGGCGATACCCCCATCCCGTTCGACGACCTGATCGACGAGGCTCAGGCGGTGACCGTCGGTGGCGACCATGAGCAGCTTCCGATCGCCGCCCTCGAACAGGGCGCCGTTGAGGTGCGGCCGTCCCTCGTCGGGCGAGACCGCGAACGCCGTCCTTTCGATCATCCGGCCGAGCATCACCGCGTCGAGGCAGAAGAACTCCACGTCCTCGCTCGACGGGAGCTCCGGGAAGTCCTCGGCAGGAATGCCGGCGATCCTGTAGCGGACCCTCCCGCATCGGACCTCGAGCCACTGGTTCTGGTCCACCACGAGATGGACCTCGCCGTTCGGGAGGTTCCTGACGATGTCGAACATCGTCCGTGCGCTCGCGGTCGTGGACCCGCCCTGGACGACCTGGGCAGGCACCACGCCGGTGATGCCCATGTGGAGGTCGGTCGCCGAGATCCTCAGACCGCCGGGGCCCTCCGTCTCGAGCAGCACGTTGGCCAGCACCGGCATCGAGCTCTTGCGGTCCGCGACGCCGTGGACCCGGGCCAGGCCCTCCATGAGCTCCTCACGGTCGATGGTCAGCTCCATCTCTCTGCTCCTCTTCCTTCGGGACTGAAAGCTCATCCATGAACGCGTGCCCTGTCAAGCGGGTACAAGTCCGTTGATGAGAAAAAACTCGTCGCCGTAGTCGTGATCCGACATTTCGGTGGACAAGGCAGCGATCGGCACGAATTTCCAGGCGAACCCGATTGAGCAAGCTGTGCATGGTCCTGTTCACGAGTCGAGACTTTCCCACCGGCTGCGTTTCGAGTCTCGCAGGAGCCGCGTCCCGTCCACCGGTGTCCACAGCGAACTGGATGTCCTGTCCACAGCATGCGCATGTCGTCATATCGACAGCTTGCGCCGGATGGTATCGACGGCGCTCCGGACCGCAAGGTCGGTGGTCGCGGCACGCTCGATCTTCCGGAAGGCGTTCATGACCGTCGTGTGGTCCCTGTCGCCGAAGCGCTCTCCGATCTCCGGGAACGACGACGAGAGGCACAGCCGGCTGAGATACATGGCGACCATCCGCGGGAGCGTGACAGACTGCTGACGGCTCTTTCCCTTGAGGTCTCCGATCCTGATGTTGTAGTACCGCGCGACCTCCCGCTGTATGTCGTCGATGGTGGCCTTGGGCGTCGAGACGTTGAAAGTGTTCTGGAGGACGCGCTTGGCGAGATCGACGTCGAGGGGCTGTCGGTACATGGAGGCCTCGGCGAGGAGCCTCGTGAGCGCGCACTCGAGCTCGCGAACGTTGGCCCGGACGTTCTCGGCGATGAGGAAGGCGATGTCGTTCGGAAGCTCGATGTGCTCTGCCTCGGCTTTCTTCTTTATGATGGCGACTCGAGTCTCGAACTCAGGGCTCTGGATGTCGGCAATGAGACCCCATTGGAATCTCGACCTCAGTCTCTCCTCGATGTTGTCGATCTCCTGTGGATACTTGTCACATGTCAGAACGATCTGCTTCTGCTGGTCGTAGAGAGAGTTGAACGTGTGAAAGAACTCATCCTGCGTCCGGTCCTTGCCTGCGATGAACTGGATATCATCCATGAGCAATACGTCGCAATCGTGTCGGTATTTCTGCTGGAATTCGTGCTGTCTCTGGTTGCGAACAGAGGAGATGAAATCGTTCATGAATTGCTCACTGGAGATGTAGAAGATGTTGAGCTCGGGGCGCTTGGAGCGGATCTCGTGGCCGATGGCATGGACGAGGTGCGTCTTGCCGAGGCCCACTCCTCCGTAGATGAAGAGGGGGTTGTACTTCCTCCCGACCATGCTGGCGACAGCCATGCTCCCCGCGTGAGCGAGCTGGTTCGACGGGCCCACGACGAAACCGTCGAACGTATTCCTTTCGTTGAGGGTTCCGATGAGGATGCCGGTCCTCTTCCGACCGTTTGAGCCCAGGGTATCGTACATCGGTTGGGGAGGTCTCGAGGGCCTCTCCTCGGGAGCCTGGGGGTCCTCGGACACGACGAAATCGATGTGGTAGCGCCTCCCCGTGTCGTGCTCGATCTGGTCCTGGATGAGGTCGAGGTAGTTCCCGGTGATGTAGTCTTTGAAGAACCGGTTCGGGACCTGGAGTGTGACGTGACCATCCTCGATGGAATGACATTGAATGGGCCGAAGCCAAATGTCGAAGTTCTGGGACTTGACATTCCTATGGATCGAATTGAGAGCCCGGTCCCAAAGCTCAAACATGTCCTCACCTCTTGTCATCTCTCAACATCTTTTCCACAGGCTATCCCACATGCTGTCCACACCTTTCCCACGGTTCCCCGAGGACGCTCTGTGTCATGAACCACTGAACAGAAATACACCAACGACTCGAGATGAGCTTACCGATGAGGGGGGTCCAGTTCAAGGAAAAGATGGGACCACAGGCACCAGACACGAGGCGACGACGACAGCGTTATCTTGAATCGAAGGATGATCGGCGCCGCGAGCCGGGATATCGAACGGTTCGGACGTCGGAGGACAGTGAGGGACGGGATCTGATCGGGAAGGGGAGGGGGAGGGGGAGCGGGGTGAATGACGTTTCCTGGACACGGAAGGATCGTCCTCGTAGGCTCTGACAGGTCGGAGAGGTCGGTGAGCGGGATGAGAGCTGCATCGGTCATCGTCATGTTGCTCGCGATCATCGCGGCGTCTGAGGCGAGCGCGTTCGACATCGAGACCACGAGACCCATGGCGCTCGCCGGAGGATCGAGGGCCCAGTGCCCTTCGAACGCGGCTCTCTACCTCAACCCGGCCGGCCTCTCGCTCGCCAGGGTGTATCACGTCGAAACCCTGTATTCATACGTCCCCACGTCGAATGGCCACGTCGTGGGCGCGTCGGTCGTGGACTCGGTCACCTCGACGCTCGCCATGGGCCTGTCGTTCAACTACATCACCTGGGACCCGGACCACGAGGACCGGAGCGAGTACGACGTGAGGCTGGCGGCCGCCTATGCCATCGGGAGCTACTTCGCCCTGGGGCTCACACTCAAGTACCTCTACGCCGAGATGGAAGGCAGGGGACCGCTGGGACCCAATGTGATGGAGAGGAACGGCGACGACCCGCTCAACACCGTCACCGTCGATGTCGGTGCCATCATCACGATCCGCAACATGCTGAACATCGGAGTCGTCGGGTACAACCTGACGAGCACGGGGAGCTCATCGGCTCCCATCTCGCTCGGGACGGCGCTGTCGCTCCAGCTCCGGAACTTCGCCATCGTGGCCGACGTCCTGCTCGACTTCACGACGCGTGAAGACCTGAGCATCCGCGTCATGGGCGGAGCAGAGTACTTCCTGGGGAACCACTACCCGATACGGCTCGGGTACCGCTACGACGACGGGCGAGGGTCTCACGCCATCAGCGGCGGGTTCGGGTACGTCAGCCAGAGCTGGGGGATCGAGATCAGCCTCCGGCAGGACGTCTCGGCCGAGGACCTCGAGACCGTGCTCGGCCTGACGTTGCGATACTTCGCCAACTGACGGGGTCTCTCGCCACAGCTCCACGATCCGGGTCTATGATAGGCGTCGATGACCCGTTCCATACGGGGTGTGACGCTTGTCGTTGTCGTTGTTGTCGCCTCCGGGTGCTCGGGACGGGAGCGCGAACGACAGGAGGTCCGTGGTCCTACGGTCGGGATCGAACGAGCCGCGGGAGGGGAGCCGGACGCCGGACAGGAGGTTGCCGGCACATCGGAGAGAGCGCGGGGTGAGGAACCGACTGTCGCGCGCGAGGGACCGTCCGAGCTGACGTGGTCGTATCCGGGGACGAAGCTCGGCCGCATCGATGTCGTCGTGAGCGTCCCGGACCAGGCGGTCGGTGAAGGGCCGTTCCCGGTGCTGGTGGCGCTCCACGGGATGGGGGAGGCAATGAAGGCACCGCGCGCGGGGGCGCGGGGGTGGCTCGACGACTACGAGCTCCCCACGGCAATGCGGCGACTCCGCGACCCGCCGCTCGCCGAGGCCGATTTCCATGGTCTGGTGACCGACGCACGGCTCCGGGACCTCAACGCGAGCCTCGAGGCCCGGCCATTTCGCGGCCTCATCGTGGTCTGTCCCTTCACCCCCCGGCGCATCGCCGACGACCGGACTGGTGGAGCGCTCCGGTGGTTCGGCGAGCTCATCGTGGACGAGGTGCTCCCGAGGGTCAGGCGCGAGACGCCGGCCTCGGCGTCGCCAGCGGGGATCGACGGCGTGAGCTTCGGTGGACGGATCGCGCTCCGGACGGGGTTGCGGTGGCCGGAGGTGTTCGGCGCCGTGGCGTCCATCCAGGCCGCCTTCGTCCCGGGCGAGGTCGGATGGATGGCGTCGGCGGCACGTGCGGCTCGTGCGCGCAACCCTCGCCAGCGACTGCGCCTGCTCAGCAGCAACGGCGATGGGTTCCTGCCAGTCAACCTCGCGCTGTCGCGCGAGCTGGAACGGCTCGGGGTCGAGCACGAGATGCTCGTGGTCCCTGGGCCTCACGACTACGTGTTCAACCGGGGCCCGGGTGCGCTCGAGATGTTGATCTTCCACGACCGCGTGCTCCGGGGAGAGTGGCCGTGAGCCCGGCGCAGCCCTTGCGCCTCGAGTGACTCCTTCTCCGGTCTCGGGGTGAGCGTGTCTCCGAGCGACTCGAGGACGCTCAGGACGACAGGCTCGACTGGAGCAATCGTGGTGAGCGGCCAGCGGGAAATCACGACGTCCGGCCTTCTTCCGAGGCCTGATGAATGGCGCGGCTCAGTCTTCCGTCACATGCTTGAGACATGAGCGGATGACGTGAACGCGAACGAAAGGAGGACGCCATGGCAGTTCGACGTCCTCGAAAACGTGAGCGCAGAGAAGCTCCCCGGGTCCTCGCTTCCATCCTCCTGAAAACGGGAGTCGCGACCATTGCTCTCGTCGGTTTCCTCGGGATCGCCGGAACGACGTGGCTCGCAGTCGAAGGTCAGCTCACGTGGGAGCCGTCGCCGACAGATCAGATGTCCGGTGACGATCGTGGCGTCGTGGTGCGTGAGCGAGGGGTCGGACGGCTCCGCGTCCGGACACCGACGATCTACCTGAACGGGGAAGGCGGGGTCCTGACGGCTGGTGCCGACGATTCCTCGCGGAACACGTCGTCGGTCGTCGCCGCGGCGGGGATCGACCGATACGAGAACGAGGCGTTCAGGGGCTCGTCGGCCCGGTGGGACCGGATCGCGTCGTGCGTCCGCGACCAGTTCTCGGCTTACAACGTGGACGTCGTGGAGCACCGTCCGACGGACGGGCCGTACGTGATGGCGATGATCGGCGGACAGCCAGGGCCCCTCGCGCGGGCCACGGGACACGACGCGAGCCAGGCCGCGAGGCTCAGGGGCATCGCGCCGCTCGGCCGGGTCCCGATCCACGGCGCCGTGGTCTTCGTGTTCTCGCGTTCCATGGGCGAGAGCACGCGGGTCGTGTGCGAGACCGCGGCACAGGAGATCGGGCACGCATACGGTCTCGACCACGTCCTGAGCTGCCGGGACCCGATGACGCACCTGCCGAGCTGCGGGCCGAGGTCGTTCCGGGACGAGGACGTCCCGTGTGGCGAGCGCGAAGCCCGGGGCTGCGTGAGCGGGCTGGGAACGCAGAACAGCCATCGGTACTTGCTGGAAATGCTCGGGCCGCGCCCCGCGTCGATCGAGCAGGCCGTGGGTCCGAGCCGGCGATCGCACGGCTCGGGGACCGCGGGCACGGCGGCGACCAGAGGTCAGGTCTCGAAGCGGGGTCCGTGAGCGTCGGTCCCGATCCAGAGGATGGACGAGGTGAACCGAGTGGACGAGGTGGACCGAGTGGACGAGGTGGACCGTGTGATCGCCGACGGGCAATCGGGGTGTCGAACCCTGGAGTGGCGACAGGTTTTGCGTCTTAGATTGAATTGATCGTACGCTACAAAAGATGAAGCCTCCTCAACTGCGCGACACGGCTCGCACCTCGGGGCTCGCGATCGCGGTCATACTGATCGGTCTGGCGCTCCCCTGGTTACGATGCGCGACGGGCATCCTGTCCGAGGGCGGAGATGCCGACGGCGACGGCGATAGCGACGCCACCGAGAGACCGGTCTGCGACGACGGCGTCTGCGAGGAGGGCGAGACGACGGTGAGCTGTCCGGCGGACTGCCACGCGGTGTGCGGCGACGGGACCTGCGAGGCTGGTCAGGAGGACTCGCTGTCCTGCGTCGAGGACTGTCCTGAGAGCTGCGGTGACGATGTCTGCACGAGCTCCGAGGACGCGGAGAGCTGTCCGGTCGATTGCCCGGCGACGTGCGGCGACGGGCGGTGCGGCGACGGCGAGGACGCGGGGAACTGTCCGGGCGACTGCCCCGCCGCCTGCGGCGACGGGATCTGCACCCACGATGAGGACTCGGTCACGTGCCCCGACGATTGCCCGGCCCGGTGCGGCGACGGGATCTGCTCTCCTGGCGAAGGGTCGGACATGTGCCCCGAGGACTGTCCCCTGTCGTGCGGCGACGGGGTCTGCGATGCCGCGACGGAAGGGCCGTCGACGTGTCCCGACGACTGCCCGGCGCGGTGCGGCGACGGCGACTGCACCCACGAGGAGGACGCGGCCTCGTGCCCCGACGACTGCCCGGCCGTGTGCGGGGACGGCGCCTGCACGCACTCCGAGAGCTCGACGACGTGCGAGGGCGACTGTCCGGCGACGTGCGGCGACGGCGCCTGCACGCTGGGCGAGAGCGCTCGGTCCTGTCCCGACGACTGTCCGGCGACGTGCGGCGACGGGGCCTGCACACACGACGAGACCGCCTCGTCGTGCCCGGACGACTGCCCGGCCGCGTGCGGCGACGGCGACTGCACGCACGACGAGACCGCCGCGCGGTGCGAGGAAGACTGCCCGGCGGCGTGCGGGGACGACGTGTGCACGCACGACGAGACGGCATCGTCGTGCGCGGGTGACTGCCCGGCCGTGTGTGGAGACGGCGCGTGCACGCACGGCGAGACGCCGGCCTCGTGTGCTCGCGACTGCCCGGCCGTGTGCGGCGACGGAGCGTGCTCTTCCGGCGAGACCGTCGAGTCCTGCGCCGCGGACTGCGGCTGCGCGGCACCGGGCGCCTGCTCCGGCGCCGCGCCCGCGGGCTGTCGCTGCGACGCCGGGTGCGTGGCGGCGCGGACGTGCTGCACGGACGCCTGCGCGGTCTGCGGCTCGTGCGAGTGCGTCGTGGACCGGGACATCACGGCGACCCTGGGAGGTGCCTCGACCACGGGGAACAACGCCACGGGGCGCAACACGGTGGACGGCTGCGTGTCGGGCGACGGCCCGGAGGCCGTCTACACCGTCACGCCGGCCTTCACCGACGACCTGACGGTGAGCCTCGTCAACGCGGGGACGGGGTTCGACACGGCCCTGTCCGTGCGCGAGGGCGGCTGCGGCGGCCGCGAGGTGGCCTGCAACGACGACTTCGCCGGGCTCTCGTCCCAGGTCACCTTCGCCGCGACGTCGGGGACCAGGTACTTCATCATCGTCGAGGGATATGGCGGCAGCACGGGCGCCTTCGAGCTGACGGCGCACCGCGAGGGTGTCTGCGAGGGGCTCGGGCCGCGGATCGACGGGACGCCGATCATCGCCGAGGGCACGCGCGTCATCGACACCTCGACCGGGGTCTCGTCGCTCTCGGGGCGGTGCGGCGGCGGGAGCGGCAACGAGGGGATCCTCACGTTCACGGCGCCCAGGGACGGCTCGGTGGTCGTCTCCACGAACTACCCGGGGACCACGTTCGACACGCTGGTCTACGTCCGGGAGGGTGACTGCGACGCGCAGGGTGTGGAGGTGGCGTGCAACGACGACGACGGACAGAACGCGTCCGGCTCGTCGGTGCGGTCCGAGGTCGTGTTCCCGGTCCGAGCCGCCAGGGTCTACTCCGTGATCCTCGACGCGTTCTCCACGGGCGCGGGCAACGTCGAGGTCGGGCTCGGGTACGGGGGCACGAGCCCGGTGCAGGGCTCGCTCGGCGCCTGCGGGTTCGCCGCGGCCCCGGACGTCTACCGGGTGTTCGTCAACGCGGGCGACGACCTCCACGTCCGAGCCGACACGGTCTCGGCCGCGACCGCGTCGGACCTCTGCATCCGCGTGTACGACACGAACGGCACGACGCAGCTCGACTCGTTCGACGACGACGTCGCCTGCACGTTCCCGCCGCCGAGCTTCAGTTGCCCCGACGGGACCATCACCGATGTCCCGACCAGGGGCTTCGTGTTCGTCCACGTGCGCCAGTGCAGCACGAGCTGCGCGGACGCGAGCAACATCCGGTACCGCCTGAGCGTGGAGCGCAACGGCGGCGCCGCGGTGCTCATGGCCACGGACGACAACTGACCTTGCCCGCGCCGGGTGGGGCCGCTACCCTGCGCCGCATGGACCTCCTCGGACACCTCAACCCACCACAGCGAGAGGCCGTGATGCATGGCGACGGGCCGCTGCTCGTGTTCGCCGGGGCGGGGTCAGGCAAGACGAGGGTCATCACGCACCGGCTGGCCCACCTCGTGCGCGAGCGCGGCGTCCGGCCCTGGCAGGTCCTGGCGGTGACGTTTACGAACAAGGCCGCGGGTGAGATGCGAGGCCGCGTCGGCCAGCTCCTCGGCGAGGGACTGCGAGACACGTGGATCGGGACGTTCCACGCCACCTGCGCCAGGCTCCTGCGCCAGTTTGCGGACCAGGCGGGGCTCAAGCGCGACTTCGTCATCTTCGACAACGACGACCAGAAGTCGGTCGTGACGCGCTGCCTGCGTGAGCTGAACATCGATGAGCGCCGCATCGCGCCGCGCGCCGTCCAGGGCCGGATCAACCAGGCCAAGCAGGAGTGCGTGTCCGCGGGCGAGTACCAGGCCGGGAACTACTTCGAGGACCAGGTCGCCAAGGTCTACCGGCGGTATGAGGAGTATATGCTCGCCGCGGGCGTGCTGGACTTCGGCGACCTCCTCTTCCTCATGGTCCGGCTGGTCGAGCACGATGCGTCGGTCCTGAAGGCGCTCCAGGCCCGGTTCCGGTATGTGCTCGTGGACGAGTTCCAGGATACCAACTACGTCCAGTACCGGTTGCTCAAGCACCTGGCGGGCGAGGGGCACAACCTCTGCGTGGTCGGTGACGACGACCAGTCCATCTACCGCTGGCGCGGCGCGGACGTACGGAACATCCTCCACTTCCAGCAGGACTTCCCGGACACACGGGTCGTGCTCCTGGAGCAGAACTACAGGTCGTCGGCGAACATCCTGGCCGGGGCCATGGCCGTCATCAAGAAGAACCGGACGCGCGCGCCCAAGACCCTCTGGACGGAGAACCCGTCGGGCGACCTCATCCAGATGGCCACGCTCGAGGACGAACGCGCCGAGGCGGCGTGGGTCGTCCGGAACGTGACCGAGCGGCTCGCCGGAGGGGGGAGCCCCGGCGACATCGCGGTCTTCTACCGAATCAACGCGCAGGCCAGGGTGATCGAGGAGGCGCTCAGGGCCGCGAACCTCCCGTACCGCGTGTTCGGCGGGGTGAAGTTCTACGAGCGCGCCGAGGTCAAGGACCTCGTGGGCTACCTGCGGGTCGTCCACAACCCGGACGACGACGTGGACCTCGTGCGCATCATCAACAGGCCGGCCCGGAAGATCGGCAAGGCCACGGTGGACCGGCTCCTCGAGATCGCCGGCGCGGAGCGCATCGGCCTCGGCGAGGCGCTGCGGCGGAGCCTCTCCGGAGAGACGTTCTCCGCGGCGACCCGCAAGCGACTCCAGGCGTTCCACGAGCTCCTCGCGGGCCTCCGCGACCTGGCCTCGACCACCGGTCCCGCGGACCTGGCCGTGGCCGTGCTCGAGCGGACCGGGTACCTCGACGACCTCAGGGCCCAGGACACGCCGGAGGCCGACACACGCATCGAGAACCTCGCCGAGCTCGTCGGCTCGTTCCAGGACTTCGAGCGCGAAGCCGAGGAGCCCACGCTCGCCGCGTTGCTCGAGACCATCAGCCTCCAGCAGGACACCGACGCGATGGACGAGAAGCCGAAGACGGTCACTCTCATGACGGTCCACAGCGCCAAGGGCCTCGAGTTCCCGCTGGTCCTGCTCACGGGCATGGAGGAGGGGATGTTCCCGTACCGGCGGGCCAACGAGGAGGTCGACCTGAACGAGGAGCGCGAGCGCTTCGAGGAGGAGCGGCGGCTCTGCTACGTGGCCATGACCCGCGCCAGGGATCGGCTCGCGCTGACCAACGTGGCGCGCCGGCGGCTCTTCGGCACGGAGCGGTACAACCCGCCGTCGCGGTTCCTCGAGGACATCCCGGACGAGATCGTCGCCCGCACCGGCATCGGCGTCCGCGCGTCGCGCCGCCCGGCGCCGGGATCGATGCCGCTCGACGGCTGGTCGCCCCGGTCGTTCGGCGGCGCGCGGAGGAGACGGCGGTCCAGGTAGATGCGGACCACCCTTCGAAGACCGTTGCCCGGGGGTCGTGGTGGGCCTATGCTGCGGGCGTGCCCGTGCAGGTCGGCATCACGGGGCTGCCCAACGTCGGCAAGTCCACCCTCTTCAATGCGCTCTCCGCGGCCGGCGCGGCGGTCGAGAACCGGCCCTTCTGCACGGTCGACCCGAACCGCGCCGTGGTCCCGGTGCCGGACGAGCGGCTCGACCGGCTCGTCGCCCTGGTCTCGCCCGAGCGCGTGCGGCCGGCGACGATCGAGCTCGTGGACATCGCGGGCCTCGTCGAGGGGGCGTCGCGGGGAGAAGGGCTCGGGAACGCCTTCCTCGCGCAGATCCGCGAGGTCGATGCGCTGGTGCACGTGGTCCGGTGCTTCGACGACCCGAACGTCGTGCACCAGTACGGTGACGTGGACCCGGTGCGCGACGCGGAGGTCGTCCGGACGGAGCTCGTGCTCAAGGACCTCGACGGCGTCGAACGGCGCCTCGAGAAGGCGCGGCACGGCGCCAAGGTCGGCCTGAAGGACGCGCGGGCCGAGCTCCCGGTCCTCGAGAAGGTCCGCGACGACCTCGCAGCCGGGCGGGCACCGGCGGTCGATGAGAAGGACGAGGAGGGCAGCGCCGTGCTCGCCGGGCTCTTCCTCCTGTCGACCAAGCCCGTGGTCTACGCGGCGAACGTGTCCGAGGAAGCGTTCGGCGCGGGGTGCGCGTCCATCGCCGCGCTCCGCGTGCACGCGGGCACTCTCGGCGCGCCGGTGATCGAGGTGGCGGCGCGGACCGAGGCGGAGCTCGCCGAGCTCGATGCCGCGGAGCGGGCCGTGTTCGCCGCGGAGCTCGGCGTGGGCGAGGGGAGCTTGCCACGGCTCGTGCGCGCGGTGTACGACACGCTCGGGCTGGTCACCTTCTTCACGATGGTCGGTGTGGAGGTCGGGGCCTGGCCGGTCAAGCGTGGGACGGGCGCGGCGCGGGCCGCGGGCAGGATCCACTCCGACATGGAGCGCGGGTTCATCCGCGCCGAGGTCGTGCCGCTCGCCGTGCTCCTCGAGCTGGGCTCGGAGCAGGCGGCGCGCGACCGGGGGGCCCTGTCCGTCGAGGGACGCGAGTACCAGGTCCGCGACGGCGACGTGGTCCGGTTCAAGTTCAGGAGCTAGGGTGGCGAGGTACGGCCGGATCGGCATGGTGGCGCGGTGGAAGCCCGTGCACAACGGGCAGGCGCCGGTGCTCCATGCGCTGTGCCGCTCGTCGCACGCGGCGGTCATCGGGATCGGGAGCTCGAACCGGTACGACCTGCGCAACCCGTTCACCGCGGACGAGACGGAGGCCATGATCCGCGCCGTGCTCGCGGACGAGGACGGGTACGAGGTGGTCTGCGTCCCCGACCTGGACGATGGACCGCGGTGGCGCGCGATGGTCCGGGACGTCTTCGGCGCCCTCGACCTCTTCGTCACCGACAACCCGTACGTCGCGTCGCTCCTCGAGGGCGTCTATCCCCTCGCGCGGCCCGTGACTCTGGTCCCCGAGGCCGAGCGGGTTCCCGTCGAGGGGACGCTCGTCAGACGCGAGATGGCCCGGGGCGGCCGGTGGCGCGAGCTCGTCCCGGAGCCCGTGGCGACATATATCACGAGCCTGGGTCTCGACGAGCGGTTCCGGCGCGAGTTCGGGCTTCGGACCTTGGCGCTCGACGCGCCGGGATGAGAGAGGAGCATCATGTATTCGTGGAGCGACGACACCAGCGACTGGTACGGCAAGGCGAAGTACTCGTACGGCAGCTCGGGCGCCGAGAAACGCACCGAGGCCGCCGCACGCGCTGCGTCGTACGGACCCCGTACGTACGAGAAGAAAGCCGGGCCGAACGAGAAGATCATCGACCCGCGCAAGCGGGTCCGCAGCGAATCGAGGAACCCGTTGATCATCGCGGTGGACGTCACCGGGTCCATGGCGTCCTGGCCCGCGCAGATCTTCGACCGACTGCCGCTGCTCTACAACACGCTCACGCAGTACCGGGAGGACCTGGAGATCTGCTTCGCAGCCATCGGCGACGCGGCGTGCGACCAGTGGCCCTTGCAGGTCACGTCCTTCGCCAGCGGCTACGACCTCGAGCAGCTCCTCGGTGCGCTCTACGGCGAGGGAGGCGGCGGCGATGCGCCCGAGAGCTACGGGCTCTTCGCCCAGTGGGTCGGCACCCACGTCGAGGCGCCGAACGCCGAGGACGCACCGTTCCTGATCGTCTTCGGCGACATCCACATGCACGCGCGAATCCCCGCGGGCCAGATCCAGCACTACCTGGGCGACCAGGCGGGCGACGTGGACGCCATCCAGGCGTGGAACCGGGTGTGCGAACGGTGGAACACGTGGTTCCTGCGCCGACCCGGTGGCAAGGCGGGTGACGTCGTGGACCAGATGTGGGGCCGCGCGATCGGCGCGCAGAAGGTCTTCCACATCCAGGACGAGGAGCGGGCGGTGGACTACGCGATGGGCCTGATCGCGCGGGCCTGGGGCCACTTCGGCGACTTCCAGGACAACATGCGGGCCCGTCACGACGAGCACAAGGTGGCGACGCTGAGCGCGCCGATCGCCATGCTGTGTCCGCGCTGCGGCGGCCCGATCCCGGCCCACGTTGCTGGCATGTTCACGTGCCAGTACTGCGGGACCACCCTCAAGATCTGAGCAGGCGATGGCGAGCCCCGCCCCGGCCGCGAGCGCCATCGTCACGGCGCCTCCCTACGCCCCGTTCCTCGACGAGGTCGCGGCCCACCCGATCGTGAGTGGGCTGAGGCTCAACACGGTGATGCCGGTGCGCGGGGGGCCGGCCGAGGCGCTCGAGCGGCTCGCGGGGCTCGGCCGGCCGCTCTGGGTCGATCTCAAGGGGCGCCAGCTCCGGGTGGTCGGCGCGGCCATCCCGCCGTTCACCGAGGTCCGGCTCAGCCACCGCGTCAGCGTCCGGACGCCGGTCGACGCGTTCTTCTCCGACGGCCGGGAGCGCGCGCGGGTCGTCGCGGTGGATGGGGACCGGTTGATCCTCCAAGACGGACCGCGGCGCTTCGTGGGCCCGGGCGAGTCGGTCAACATCGTGGACCCCTCGCTGCGGGTCGAGGGGATACTGACCGACACGGACCTGGCCTACCTCGAGGCCATGAAGGAGCTCGGCCTCCGGCGTGTGATGCTGTCGTACGTCGAGACGCCTGAGGACGTCGAGGAGGTGCGGCGCGTCCTGCCGGACGCCGAGGTGATGCTCAAGATCGAGACCGAGCGCGGCCTGGCCTTCGCGCGGGCGCACGGCGCGGCTCACGGGCGCCTCATGGCGGCTCGCGGCGACCTCTACGTGGAGGTGCTCCGGCCGCACCGCATCATCGACGCCGTGCGGACGGTCATCGCTGCCGACCCCGAGGCCGCGGTCGCCAGCCGCCTCTTCGACTCGCTCGCAGATCACCCCGTGCCGGTGAGCGCGGACCTCGGCGACGTCGCATTCCTGCTCGAGATCGGGTACCGGACATTCCTCTTCGGGGACACGGTCTGCCTCCGGAAGGACACGGTCATGGAAGCGCTGAACCTCCTGGCGGCGCTCGTCGCGGACATCGCGTGAAGATCGGGCTGGCGCAGATCGACGCCCACCTGGGCGATCTCGAGGGCAACGTCGAGCGGTGCCTGGCGGCGATCGATCGCGCGCGGTCCCTCGGCGCGGATCTCGTGGTGCTTCCCGAGCTGACCCTCCCGGGCGGCCCGCCGCGGGACATGCTCCTCGATTCGAGCTTCGTCGAGTCCCTCGGCGCGGCGGCGGACGACCTGGCCTGGCGCGCGCGATCCGGACCGCCGGTGATCGTGGGCTCGGCGGTCCCGGCCGCGGTCCCGGCCGCGCCGGGACACCCCGGGTTGCTCGACGCCGCGCTCCTCCTCGAGGGCGGGACCCGGCGGGTCGTCGCGGCCAAGCGGCACCTCCCCTGCCGCGACGTGTCCTTCGACCCGCGGTGGTTCGTGCCCGGCGGTGCCGCGGCGCCGGTGGTGATCGCCGGAGTCGCGGTCGGCGTGCTGGTCAACGAGGACCTCGAGGACGCAGAGCATGCGGCCTACCCGCCCGGCGCGCTCCGAGACGCCGGTGCGGAGCTCCTCGTCGTCATCGCGGCGTCGCACTACCGCAAGGGCGTGCTCGAGCGCCGGCTGCGCCACGCCCGGAGAGCAGGGTGTCCCGTCGCTTTCGTCAACGCTACCGGCGCAGTGGACGAGCTCGTCTTCGACGGCCGGAGCTTCGTGCTCGACGGACGCGGCGAGGAGCTGGCGAGGCTCGCCGCGTTCGCGGACGCGGTCCGAGTGGTGGACCTCGAGGCTCCCGCCGGGCCGAGGACGGCGGACCCGCCGCTCGAGGAGGAGCTGTTCCGGGCCCTGGTGCTGGGTGTCCGCGAGTTCGCGCGCAAGAACCGGATCGGCCACGCGTTCGTCGGCGTGTCGGGAGGCGTCGACTCGGCACTGGTCGCGGTCATCGCCGCGGAGGCGCTCGGCCCGGAGCACGTCACGGCGATCGCCATCCCGTCGAGGTACACCGACCCGCGGTCCACGTCGAGCGCGCGGGAGCTGGCCGCGGGGCTGGGCATCGGCTTCGAGGTGGTGGACCTCGAGCCGCTCCACGCCGCGGCGGAGACTGGCCTCGCCGGCGTGATCGATGGCGGGACCACGGCCGAGAACGTCCAGGCCAGGCTCCGCATGGTCGTCCTGATGGCGTTCGTCAACAGCCGTGGCGGCATGCTCCTCAACACGAGCAACAAGACCGAGCTCACGCTCGGGTACTCCACGCTCTACGGAGACACGGCGGGGACGCTGTGCCCGATCGCCGACCTGACCAAGCCCGAGGTATACGCGCTGGCTCGCTGGATCGCGGGGCGGCGGGCCGTGATCCCGCCGTTCATCCTCGAGCGCCCGCCGTCGGCCGAGCTGCGGCCGGGGCAGGTGGACCCTTTCGACTACGACGTGGTCGCGCCGGCGGTTGACACCCTCGTCCAGCACGACCGGTCCGATGTGGCGATGAGGCGGTCCGAGCACAAGCGCCGCCAGTTCGGCGTGGTGCTCAAGGTGAGCGAACGGTCCTTCGGCTCCGGACGGCTGGTGCCGATCACGAGGCGGTAGGGCGTCAGTACTGATAGATCCAGGCGCGGCTGTCGCCGCCGGCGACATACAACCTGTTGCGGGTGTAGTCGTACGTGCCGTGACCCACGCAGTTGGAGTTGCTGTGTGGGTCGGGCAGCGTGTACCAGGTGTTTGTCAGGATGGAGTAGTACCGCGGCTCGCCTCCGCACCCGCTCATGACGTAGATGAACCCGAACCCGGGACCGTCGGCCGAGGGGACGTACACCATCTCGCCGTTCCCGCCGAGATCGGCCGAGATGGGGAAGCTCGCCAGCGCGGTGAGCGCGCCGGTCGTGGTGTTGTACGAATAGAACGCGCGGCTGCCGGTGACCCAGACGTAGATGTTCTCGCTTGCGGCCGTCCCGTGCGCCTCGACCATGGACCAGGTGCCGAAGGCCCTCACGTCGGTCCAGGTGTTGGTTGCGGGGTTCCAATTGTAAAGGTGTCCGTTGTCGAGGACGATCCAGAGGCGACCGTTCTGCCACGTCCCGTGGGCGAAGGTCCCGGTGGTGGGAGCCGCGGCCATGACGGTGACGGCGCCGGACCGGGTGTCGAGGCGCTCGAGCTGGGTGGTTTCCTGTGAGGGGGGGAAATACACGTAGATCGCGTCCTCGTCGATGACCGGGTGCGAGCCGTGGCGGCCGTAGGTCAACGTGGCCGCGACCCGCGATGTGTGGCCGATGTGGTCGACCCGGTACACGGTCCGTCCGCTGTTGTTGTTGCCGTAGATCGAGTAGAAGACGTCTTCTCGCCGGGACCAGACCCAGCCGCCGTCGTGCTTGTCGTTGTAGGGGTTCATGGTGAGCCAGGCGTCCTCGGTGGCGCGGGTGGTCCGGATATCGTCCAGGGTTGGGGCGGGCGTGATGCATGCACCGGCCGTGCAGACAGTCCCTCCCGCGCACGCGTTGCCGCACTCGCCGCAGTTGGCATCGTCCGCAGAGACGTCCGTGCAGTCGGCGGCCGGGTCCGCCGAGCACCTCGTGTAGCCTGTGTCGCACACGGGGTTGCACACGCCTCGGACGCAGGCGGGGCTGGAGTGTGCCAGGTCTCCGCAGACCGTTCCGCACCTGCCGCAGTTGGCAGGGTCGTTGTCCGTGTCCACGCAGGCGCCGTCGCACTCGCTCAGGTCGGCGGGGCAGACCGAGGAGCACTCGCCCTCGACGCAGACCTGCCGGCCCAGGCACCGGAAGCCGCAGCCGCCGCAGTTGTTGGGGTTCCACTGGGTGTCGACGCACACGCCGAGGCATTCCTCGAGCTCGCCGGGGCACGTGAGCGTGCATTCACCCTCGACGCAGACCAGGTCGGCCGCGCACGTCGAGCCGCAGTGGCCGCAGTTGGCGGGGTCCCAGTCCGTGTCCACGCAGGCGCCGCCGCACTCGGACAGGCCACCCGGGCACTCGAGCGCGCACTCGCCGCCCGCGCACACCTCGTCGGCTCCGCAATCCGCGCCGCAGGCTCCGCAGTTGGCCGGGTCGACGTCGGTGTCCACGCAGACGCCGTCGCACTCGGACAGGTCGCCGGGGCAGCGGAGCAGGCACTCGCCGCCGGAGCAGACCTGGTCGTCGAGGCACTCCGTGCCGCAGGCGCCGCAGTTCGCGGGATCGACGCTGGTATCGACGCACGAGCCGTCGCACTCGGCCAGGTCGCCGGGGCAGCGGAGCAGGCACTCGCCTTCCGCGCAGACCTGGTCGGCGAGGCACTCCGTGCCGCAGGCGCCGCAGTTGGCTGGGTCGACGTCCGTGTCCACGCAGGCGCCCTCGCAATCGGCCAGTTCACCTGGACACGCCAGGAGGCACTCGCCACCCGCGCAGACCTGGTCCGCGGAGCAGGCTGCGCCGCAGGCGCCGCAGTTGGCCGGGTCGACTGCCGTGTCAACGCAGGAGCCCTCGCAGTCGGTCAGGTCGCCCGGACACGACAGCAGACACGCGCTGGCAGAACAGACCTGGTCCGCGGGGCAGGCCGCGCCGCAGGCGCCGCAGTTCGCGGGATCGACGGCGGTATCGATGCACGCGTCACCGCACAGCGTGAGGTCGCCCGGACAGAAGATCGTGCACGCGCCGTCCACGCAGGCCTCGCCGTCGGCGCACGCCTGCTCGCACTCGCCGCAGTTCTCCCGGTTCGAGGTGACGTCGATGCACTCGCCACCGCAGACCAACTCTCCCTCGGGACAGCTCTCGCACGCACCCGCGACGCACCGCTCGTCGTCGGCACAGACCACGTCGCATCCGCCGCAGTTCGTGGGATCGTCCATGACTTCGATGCAGATGCCGGCGCAGGCCCGGGTGCCCTCGGCGCATGTCGTCCCGCCGCCGGAGCAGCCCGACACGAGCAGCAGGACGACGGCAAAGAATCCCTTGAGGTACGTCATTGCTCTCTCCTTCGTCTGAAAAAAAGTAACCCATTATATTCTTTTCCATCCCCGACGATACCTCTGGAGTATGATCGGGACCGATCAACCAGGCTTTACACTTCGAATCCTCAACGATGGCGATGTCGATGGCGATGTCGATGGCGAAATCACAACGGTTGTCGGGAGCAGGAGCGGGAACGGGAGCGGGAGCGGATTGTAAAGCTCGCTGGCAGGGATTTGACCGGTCCCGTATGATCGAACGGACATGATCCTCGTGGTCCTCACCCGCATGGGAGCGCCGCTCGATCGAGAGATCGGTGTGCTCTCACGGCTCGTCGGCACGCCGGAGCCCGACCTCAGGATACAGCTCTCCGGGCCGCCCCCGCTTCCGTTGAAGGGTGGACTGGACTCTGCGGCCGCCCGGGCATTGATGGAAGCGCTCGTCGCGCGTGGGCATGGGTGCGTGGCCACGGACGTCGCGCGCATCCCCGCGTCTCGCGGCGGCCTGTTCACGGTGCGGAGCTTCGAGCTCTCGGACGCGGCGTTCACCGGTGTGGCCGCGTCCGGCGAGCGGCTCGCGATGCCGTACGACGACCTCTTCGGCCTGGTCCACGCCACGTCGGTCGTCGAGGTCGAGGCCACGGTCGAGGAGACGAAGCGAAAGCTCAGCCTGGGGCGCGCCGCCCTGACCGGCGGGCTCGTGCTGAGCAAGACGGTCACGACGAAGCGCAGCGGCGTGTCGACCGAGCGGCAGCCCGTGCTGTATCTCTACCGGCGCTCCGGGCGGGACCACTTCCTGATCCCGGAGAACGGGCTGAACGCCACGGGTCTCGGGTCGCGAATCGGACGCACTCGGCACGAGAACTTCAACATCCTGATCGCGGTGCTGCGCGAGCGTGCGCCCCATGCCTTCTGCGATGCCCGATACCTCGCCCAGCGGCCGCCTCGTCTCCCCGTCGGCGCCGCGGACAGCACGGTCGCGGCCAACGACCTCGACGTCGCGGCCTACGTCCTCGCCGTTGCCCGCCTCCAGGGTCAGCTCGATGAGACGGCGTGAGCGTGAGCGTGAGCGTGAGCGTGAGCGCTGGAAACAACTTTGACACGTTGGCCGACCACACGTTTGCGTCTCTCCCCCAACACGTCGACGTCTACGGTTTAGCTCACGACTTTGTGCGGATGATAGAAATGGAGACGAAGTTGTGCAGGTGAGCCGCTCACGCTCACGCTCACGCTCACGGGCTCACGTTGGTGATGTCATGCACCGCGCGACACAAGCGCGGCGAGGTCGGCGTCGAGGCGCGTCACGGCGGCGTCGAGCCGGTCGAGGACCCGTCGGTGGGGCCGCCGGAGCCCCTCGGAGAGCAGGGCGTGGGTGAGCCAGGGGAACACCGCTGTCACGTCGGCGTGGACGTAGACCGACGACGTCTCCGCGCACTCCGCCGAGACTTTTCCCCAGGTGTGCCCCTCGCCCGCCGGGCACGACGAGAGCGCGCCGTTGTCCACCGGGTCCACGCAGAGCTGGACGTCGATGTCGAACCCGCGCGCGTCGAGCCCGTAGATCTGCGAGAGCGTCGGCTCGCCCTGGAGCGTGTAGTTCTTGGGCACTCCACCGCCGAGGATCCACACCGCCGTGGGCCCCTCGCGCTGGAGGTCCCACTGGACCGCAGCCATGGCGTGGACATCGGCGAGCATGTCGAGCCGGAGACGGAATGCGTCGCCGAGGTCGTGGTGGAGCTTGACGGCGTTCAGGAAGATCGAGCCGTCTTGCGGCGCCCCGACGAACACCGGCACGCCCGCCCTGTAGCACGCCGAGAGCAGGCTCGGCCCGGTCGAGCCCGCGGCCGTCTCCAGCTCCGCGAGGTGTCGGCCGAACAGCGCGTGCAGCTCGGGTGTAATCATCGGGCGCTGGTACTCGTCGCGGCGCATCAGGTCCGCGAAGAACCGGTCCGTGCTCATCAGCACGTCCTCGTCGAAACCCAGGTCGTAGATGCGGATGATCCGCGCCTCGCGGAGCGCGCGATCGCCCGCGTCGGGTGCGATCTCCCGGATGACGTGGCCGAGCACCCGGTGCGCGTCGTGGTAGAGGTTCGCGCCCGTGGTCACGAGGACGTCCACGAGCCCTGCCTCGATCAGCGGCACGATGCAGCTCTGGTGCAGCCCGGCCGGGGTCATGGCGCCCGAGAGGGTCATGAACACGGCGTGTCCTTCCTCGGCGCACCGGCGCATGAGCCGCCAGCCGGTCCGGAGCTGCCGGCCCACGAAGGCGGGGAACGCGCTCTCGAGCAGGTCGCGCGGGCTCTCGGCGCCCGTGATCGGCCGCGGCGACACCATGGGCGACCGCTCGAAGAGTTGCTGAACATGCCGGCCACGCTGCACGGCATCGTCGTGGGATGACATGCCGCGGTTCCTAGCAGCCGGTCGAACCGGAGTAAAGCCTCGGGCCGCGGTCACCTCCCGCTCGAATGGTCGGGTTGCTGGCTGCTGCGCTGCCCCGGGGGTGGCTGCGACGTGTGGACGATCTTCTGCTTGAGGTACTCGACGTTTTTAGCCTTGGCCAGGGCCGCCTCGGGCCGGACCACCTGCGAGTTGACGAGGTGGAGCAGCGAGGAGTCCATCGAGATCATGCCGAGCTGGCCGCCGGTCTCGACGGAGTTCATGATCTGGTGCGTCTTGCCCTCTCGGATGAGGTTGCCCACCGCGGGTGTGCAGACGAGGATCTCGCGCGCCGCGACCCTGCCCCGTCCGTCGGCCCGCGGCAGGAGCTGCTGGCACACCACACCGGCAAGGGTGTTCGAGAGCTGGACCCGGACCTGCTGCTGCTGGTGCGGCGGGAAGACGTCGATGATCCGGTCCACGGTCTGCGGCGCGTCCTGCGTGTGCAGCGTGGCGAAGACCAGGTGCCCGGTCTCGGCCGCGGTGAGCGCGAGCGAGATGGTCTCGAGGTCGCGCATCTCGCCGACCAGGATGATGTCGGGGTCCTGCCGGAGCACGTGCTTGAGCGCGGAGGAGAAGTCGCGGGTGTCGGCCCCGACCTCGCGCTGCCGGATCACGCAGCGCTTGCCCTGGTACACGAACTCGATCGGGTCCTCGATCGTGATGATGTGCTCCTCGCGGTTGACGTTGATGTCCTCGATCAGGGCCGCGAGGGTGGTCGACTTCCCGCTCCCGGTCGTTCCCGTCACGAGCACGAGGCCGCGCGGTGCCCGGGCGAACCGCATGATCGCGGGCGTGAGCCCGATCTCCTGCGGCGTCGGGATGCTCCACGGGATGACCCGGAGCACGGCCTCGACGGCCCCTTTCTGCTGGAGCACGTTCACGCGGAACCGGCAGAGGTCCTTGATGGTGTACGAGCAGTCGAGCTCGAGCGTCTCCTCGAACCTCTTCTTCTGCGCCTCGGTGATGATCGAATAAACGAGCTTCCGGGTGATCTCGCGGGTCAGCACGGGGAACCCCTCGATGCCTTCCATGCGCCCGTGCGTGCGGCAGCACGGTGGCTTCCCGGTCGTGATGTGGATGTCCGATGCGCCGCGCTTGACGGCGAGGTTGAGGATCTCATCCATCTTGTTCTTCATCGAACGGAACCTATCCCACCACCCTCATGACCACGGCCGCATAACCGACGAAGGTGTCGCCCGGCTGGAGGTCGTAGCTCGTGCGGTAGTCGAGCAGGGTCGCCGAGGTGGCTCCCAGCTCGCGCGCGGCTGCGATCGCGGCGGCCACCGCGCCGGGGACGCAGGCGTTGTGGTTGCGCGCGGCCTCCTCCAGCACTCCCTCGGGGTCGAGGTCCAGCATGCGCCGGATCACGCGGGCGTCGTTCTCCTCGCGGACCCACCGGGCCGCCGCCTCGCCTCGCCCTTTTGGAGCGAACCCGAAGCGCGGTCCGTAGTGGGTCAGGTCCGTGGAGCCGACGACCGCGAGGCGGACACCCGGGCCCTTCGCTTCCCGCGCCGCCACGCTCCCGATCTCGACGGCCCTGCTCCCGAAGGGAGGGGCGATCACGACCAGCCGCGTGTCGGGCATGAAGTGCTTGATCATCGGGAGCTGCACCTCGATCGTGTTGTCTCCGTCGCTTCGCCAGCTCGAGTCGGCCGGGTCGGTGTCGAGCTCGAGCGCCTCGGCGATCCGGGCGGCGAGGTCCGTGTCCGCCGCGATCGTCCCCAGCGGCGTCTCGAACCCGGTCGCCCGGGAGATGTGCGGGGCGCTGCCCGGCGCCATGTGGGTCCCGAAGAGGATCAGGAGCTCGGGATCCGCGGCCGCGATCGCGCGGTAGACCTTGATCGCCAGCGCGCCCGAGTACTCCCACCCGGCGTGCGGCACGATCCCGCCGATCCCGGCTGCCGCGGGCGCCTCGTCGCCCATGAGCTGCTCGATCTTCAGACGGCACCCCCGCTCGGTCCCGGGGTACCACATGCCCGCGAGCACCGCCTCACGGCTCGACATGATGGTCACCTCTGTGGGGATGATATCAGAACGACCCTCACCCCGGGTCGTGAGCCTGGCCCCCGAGCCGGTACAGGCGATCTCGCAGGGTCGTTCGCGGGAGGCCGAGCTCTCGCGCGGCCGCCGCGATCGATCCGTGGTGGACGATGGCCTGTTGCAGCACGGTGAGCTCTTGGCTCGGAGTGGCGGCTGCCGTGTCGAAGCAGATGTCGCGGGCCGTGATGGTGTCGCCCTCCGCCATGGCGCTCGCGTGCTCGAGAACGTTCCTCAGCTCGCGCACGTTGCCGGCCCAGTCGTGCCCGCGGAGCACTGCCAGCGCGTCGTCGGACAACACCTGCCTCGACCCTGACCGTTCGAGCAGGACCCGCGCCAGCTCGGGGAGGTCGTCCGGCCGTTCACGAAGCGCCGGCATCCGGACCCGGAGCACGGCCAGTCGATGATAGAGGTCCTGGCGGAAACGCCCCCTGCGGACCTCGGCCATCAGCTCGCGGTTCGTGGCGGCGACCAGCCGCACGTCGGTCGTCGTCTCGCGCTCCGCGCCGACCCGACGGACGCACCCCGTCTCGAGCACCCTGAGCAGGGCCGCCTGGACCACGAGGGGGAGCTCGCCCACCTCGTCGAGGAACAGCGTGCCGCCGCCCGCCTGCTCGAACGCGCCCCGGTGTCGGCTCATGGCGCCGGTGAACGAGCCCGCCTCGTGGCCGAAGAGCTCGCTCATCGCCAGCTCGGGCGACAGCGCGCCGCAGTTGACGGCCACGAACGGTTTGTCGCGCCGCCTCGAGAGCTGGTGGACCGCGTGTGCGGCCAGCTCCTTGCCCGTCCCGGTCTCGCCCTCGACGAGCACTGGGGTCTCCCGGGACGCGAAGCGGCTCAGGAACCTCAGGACCTGTCGCATGGGTATGCTGGCGCCGACGAGTCCCCCCGTGCCTCGGCTGGTGCTCCGATCTCCATGGAGGTCGACACAGACCAGCACCGCCCGACCCACGCCGATGTGATCGCCGGCGTCGAGGTACCCTTGCTCCACCCGCACGCCGTTGAGCCGGGTCCCGTTGCTGCTCCCCAGGTCCTCGACCCGGTACACCCCTGCGACCTCCTCGACCCGGCAGTGGCGGCCGCTGACGTATCGGTCGTCGAGCACGACATCGTTGCTCGCATCGCGTCCGATGGTGAGGCGCCGGCCGCGCAGCGGCACGGTCCGCCGGTCGTCGTCGGTCACGACCAGGACGAGCTCCCGGAGCCCGTCCGTGCTGGCCTCGTACTTCCTCGTTTCGCTGGTCATGGTCACTTCTCCCGTCCTTCTCTTGTTGTCGGACGTGATGGACGGGAAGTTTCCGCGCGGTCTCGATGTCCGATGACGCGCCGTGCCAAGGTCGTGCTATGATACCTCGTCCCGAGCTGGACCATACGACACGGAGGAGGCCACGTGGCGACCCGATACTGTGGTTTCATGGGTGAGATCCTCGACGTGGACCTGTCCACGGGCCGCGTCTCGCGCTACGACGTGAGCGACGACGACTACGCGGCGCTCCTGGGCGGCAAGGGACTCGGCGCCCGCATCCTCTACGACATCGTCCCGCCGGGCATCGATCCACTGTCGCCCGACAACGCGCTCGTCTTCACGGCCGGCGTCCTGACCGGCTCCGGAGCACCGTGCTCGAGCCGGTACAACGTCTCGACCAAGAACGTCCTCACCGGGGGCATCGCCAGCGCCAACAGCGGCGGCACCTTCGGCACGTACCTCAAGCTCGCCGGCTTCGACGGGCTGATCGTCCGCGGGAGGGCGGACCACCCGGTATGGATCGAGATCCTCAACGACTCGGTGAAGATCCACGACGCCCGCCACCTCTGGGGCCTCGACACCAGGGTCACCCAGGCCGGGCTCGGCACGAGGGTCAGCACGCTGGCCATCGGACCGGCCGGCGAGAACCTGGTCCGGTTCGCCAGCATCCTCAACGGGCACCGCGTTCTCGCCCGCTGCGGCGTCGGCGCCGTCATGGGCTCGAAGCTGCTCAAGGCCGTGACCGCCGGTGGGTGCCGCCGCGTCCCCGTGTACGACCGCGAGGGGTTCGCCAGGGCCGTCGCGGACTGGACGCGCGTCCTGAAGTCGCACCCCAGCACCGCCGTCCAGCTCCCAGAGTTCGGCACCGCTGCCCTGGTCAATACGACCAGCGCCACCCGGACCCTGGCCACGCGCAACTTCTCCGCCGGCACGATCAAGAACGCCGACGAGCTGAGCGGCGAGACCATGGCGGAGACCATCCTGCGCAAGAAGGGAGCGTGCCGTTCCTGCCCGATCCGCTGCGCGCGCGAGAAGGTCGAGGTCGACGGCCGCATCATGAAGGGCCCGGAGTTCGAGACCATCGGCCTGATGGGCGCCAACCTCGGCCACACCGACCTGGCCATGGTCACCAGGATGAGCGAGGCCTGCGACCTGCTCGGCATCGACACCATCAGCGCCGGCGGGACCCTCGGCTTCGCGATGGAGCTCTCCGAGCGGGGCATGCTGAAGAGCGACCTGCGCTTCGGCAGGACCGACAACCTCCTCCAGACGCTGGACGACATCGCCTATCGCCGCGGGCTGGGCGACGAGCTGGCAGAGGGGTCGATGCGGCTCGCCATGCGCCACGGCGGCGGCGACTTCGCCCCCCAGGCCAAGGGCATGGAGTTCGCCGCGTACGAGCCGCGGAGCGCGGTGGGGCACGGCCTCGGCTACGCCGTGTCCAACCGCGGGGCCTGCCACATCGACGGCGGGTACGTGATCTTCTTCGAGGCCCTGGGCGGGCTCACCATGGACCCGCTGACCCCGCTCGGCAAGCCCGCGCTCACGGTGTTCCAGCAGAACACATTCGACGCCGTGGCGAGCTCGGGCTGCTGCATCTTCACCACCTACGCCGTCATCCCGCTCGGCGCCGAGCGGGTCATCAGCCCCCACGGGTTCGCCGGCAAGGTCGTGAACGAGGTGCTCAAGGGGAGCCGCTTCCTGCTGGGCACCCAGGGTCGGCTGCCCCGGTGGGCGCTCCCCGTCCACGTGCCGCTGATCCCGCACACGAAGGCCATCAGCACGCTGAGCGGGATCGACTGCACTCTGGGGCACTTCACCCTGGCGGGGGAACGGGCCTACACGATCGAGCGGATGTTCAACGTCCGGGAAGGGTTCGACGGCCGCGACGACGTGCTCCCCAGCCGGTTCACGAGCGAGCCCCAGCGCCCTGACGAGCCCAACTCGCGCGTGCCGCTCGGCGAGATGCTCCCCGAGTACTACAAAGTTCGCGACTGGGACCCTTCGGGGCTGCCGCGGGAGCGGCTCCTGCGGCGCCTCGGTCTCGAGCCCATGCTCGACGACCTCCGCGCGGCCCGGAAGACCGACCTGCGCTCGCCACGGCTCGTCCGCGAGGAGTCGCAGGGTCGCGGCCTCGCGGCGCGAGTCGCCGACGTCCGCGAGCTCACCGCCACGCTCGAGCGGTCGAGGGCCTCGCTCGCCGCGACCATCGGGCGGACCGAACGGCTCGACAGGGTCGCGCAGGTGCGCGAGTCCGTCTTCCGGGTCGACTGGGCCAGGTGTCAGCGCTGCGGGCTCTGCTACGACGCGTGTCCCGTCAAGCCGAAGGCCGTCGCCTGGGAGAAGGGCAAGCTGGCCGAGATCCTCCAGGACCGATGCATCAGGTGCGGGCTCTGCGAGGACGCGTGCCCACCGCGGTTCTCGGCCATCGACCGGACCAGGGCCGAGCCCTCCCGCATCGGCGGTCCCGTCTACCGCGTCATCCCCGAGCGGTGCGAGAAGTGCGGCCTGTGCTGGAAGAAGTGCCCGGCCGATGCCATCGAGTGGAAGAAGGACGAGCTGGCCGTCATCGACGAGGAGATCTGCGTGCGATGCGGCCTCTGCAAGGCGAAGTGCCCCGACAAGTGGGACGCGATCGCCGAGTTGACGGAGGCGTGACCATGGTGGAGGTGACACTCGTCGGACCCATGGCCGAGGCCGCGGGGACCCGGAAGACGGAGGCCGAGGCCGCGACAGTCGGCGAGCTGATCGAGGCGCTGACCGCGCGTTACGGCGCGCTGTTCAAGCAGCGCGCCCGCGGGAGCCGCATCGTGCTCAACGGGACGCCGATCCAGTTCAAGAAGGGGCACAAGACCGCGCTCGCCGACGGCGACGAGGTCGCGTTCCTCGTGCCCATCGGTGGAGGGTGATCATGGCGTACCAGATCGAAGCCGGGTGCTCGGGGTGCGGGATGTGCGTCGAGGCGTGTCCGCGGGACTGCATCAGCGACGACGTGGTCCCGGTCCGCATCGACCCGGAGGCGTGCGTGGACTGCGGGGTCTGCGAGCAGGAATGTCCTCTCAACGTCGTATCGGCACCGCCCCTCGCGCGCCGCACGTAGACCCGAGGCGTGGTTCCGCACATCGCCTTGCCGCTCCAATGAGGGGCTGGTATCTTGTGTTTGCATTGTCTCGGAAGGAGGCAGGAGGCCCATGCCACGGTGCCCTCACTGCGGTGATTCGCACGGCCCGGAGATCCACTTCTGCAGCAGCACAGGGCAGCCCCTCGACCTGGGTCCCCGTCTCATCGGACAGGTTCTGCTCGAAGGCTTCGAGGTCGTCAGCTTCCTCGGCGAGGGCCCGGTCGGCGCCGTCCTCGAGGTCGAGCGAATGGAAGGGGACACGCCCCACCGCTACGCCGCCAAGATGCTCCACCCCAGGTACGCCTCCGACGATGTCGGGGTCGCCAGGTTCCTCTCGGAAGCCGCGCTCGCCGGCACGACCGGGAGCCCGTACGTGGCGTCGGTCCTCGCCACCGGGAGAGACACCGGCGGAGCGCCGCTCGTCATCCGCGAGTACATGGAAGGGTCGAGCCTCGACGCCTACATCGAGGAGCACGCCCCCCTCCCCGTGACGCTCGCGATCCGCATCTGCCGGCAGATGCTCGAGGGACTCGAGGCCGCACACGAGGCGGGCGTCGGGAACTTCGACCTGTCTCCCGGTGACGTGTTCCTGGTCGAGGCAGAAGAGGGGCAGCTCGACGTCAAGCTGGTCGATTTCGGCGAGGCGCACCTGAAGCATGCGCTCGCCGGCGAGGCCGTCGCCCGCTCGTCGCCGTACTTCGCACCCGAGACCGGGGCGGACGACGCGGACGAGCGCGTCGACCTCTGGGCCACGGCATGCATCCTCTATCAGATGCTCACTGGCAAGCTCCCGTTCGGAGAGAGCCCGGACTGGAAGAAGGACAGACCCAGACCCGCTCCGCCCGTCCGTCAGCTCAGGCAGGAGGTCGATCGCCTGCTCGAGGCCGTGCTGCAGAAGGCCCTGTCTCTCGATCCCTCGCGCCGGTATCAGAACGCCGGTTCCTTCGAGGCCGCGCTGGCCCGGGCCGTGGGCGACCGCCCGTCCCTCACGCCACCGCACATGGCGCCTGGCTCGTCGTCACGACCGTCCATCCCGGCACCGGGGACCAGGACCGCCGCGGAGCAGGCCGCGACGTCTGTCGTGGTCACGCCCCAGGCGAAACCCCAGGCATCCGCCCCTCCATCGGCGGTGGCCCCACCGGCGACGCCCCCACCGGCGGCGACCCCACCAGCGGCGACCGGGCCGAAGGAACAGCCACAGGCCCCGGCTCCGGCCGAGCCCGCCGCCGCGCGAAAGGCGCCCGAGCCCGCCGCAACGCGAAAGGCGCCCGAGCCCGCCGCCGCGCGAAAGGCGCCCGAACCCGCGAAGCCCGAGAAGGCGCCGGTCGCGAAAGAGGTCGGGAAACCGGCACAACCGTCGAAGCAACGCCCCGCTGCTGCGCCTCCGGCCGTCCCACGGAAGGACCGGACGCCCGTCGGGGCGCCCTCGAGGGCCAGGGCCGCCCAGGAGCCCACGCTCGATGTCCCGAAGCGGTCGCTGTGGCTCTATGCCGGCGGCGCCGTGCTCATCATCCTCCTCGGCGTCGGCTTCCTCGTCTTCCGGTCCGGCTCGACCATGGCCACGACCCCGGACCGGGGTTCGGACGACGAGGAGCGGCCGGCCGTCAGCAAGGCGAAGATCTCCGCTGGCGACTCACCACGGGGAGGCGACCGTGTGCCCGAGCCGCTGGAGCCGACCCCGGAGGCCGGTGCGGCCCCTGTCGCCGCCGAGGCTGTCGACTCCGGGTCGTCGACGGAAGCCTCTCCCGCTCCCGAGCCTGCTCCCGTTCCCGAGCCTGGGGCCGAGCCCGAGCCTGGGGCCGAGCCCGAGCCGGTGGCCGAGCCAGAGCCGGCGCTCCCGGTGAAGGTCCAGCTCGCCGTTCGCGTGACGCCGTCTCAGGCGAGGATCACGCTCGACGGTGAACCCCTGGATGGGAATCCGTACCGGGGCGAGGTCGAGCGATCGACCGAGCTCCACACCGTGCGGGCCTCGGCAGACGGTTTCCATACGGCCACGAAGAGAGTGCGGTTCACCGAGGACCAGGACATCGCCTTCGAGCTGTCCGAGCGGCCACCGGAACGACCGACGAAGGTGATCCGGCCGCCCATGCCCCCTCAACGTCCGGTCAAGACACGTCCTCCGTCCGGGCAAGAAGGTGGCTTCCATCGAGACAACCCCTTTGATTGACAGGAGAACCTCCGATGACACGCCGTGGTGCAGGCTGGCTCGCAGTGGTGTTCGTCCTCGCCGGTACGGTTCGTGACGCGGGGGCGGAGGACGCTGATCGCGTGCTCGCGCGGCAGCACTTCGAACGAGGAGTCGCCCTCTATGAAGCGACCAGATACAACGAGGCGCTCGAGGAGTTCAGGCTGGCGTACGAGGCGCAGCCGCACCCCGCGGTCCTCGTCAACATCGCCAACTGCTATGCCCGATCGAACAGACCGGTCCAGGCTCTGACGACCTTCGAGCGGTACCTGCGGGAGAACAGGTCCAGGATTTCCGCGGCGGAACGGCGAGAGATCGAGCAGGTGATGGAGGAGCAGCAACGGCTGGTGGGGGAGTTGACGATCCGTGTCGAGCTGCCTGATGCCCAGGTCCTCATCGATGGTATCCCTATCGGGACCTCACCGTTGACGCATTCCGAGGTGGTTCGGGCCGGCCCCCACACCGTCGAGGTCCGGGTCGAGGGGAGGCCCCCCATCGTCCGTCAGGGCATGATCTCGGGGGGCGAGTCCGCGACCATGGTCGTGCCGGCGCCTGCGCCAACGCCTGCACCAACACCTGCGCCGACGCCGACGCCAACCCCTGCGGTCGAGCCCGCTCCCGCTCCCGCTCCCGCTCCCGCTCCCGCTCCCGAGCCTGCTCCCGCTCCCGCTCCCGCTCCCGCTCCCGCTCCCGCTCCCGAGCCGGAGCCGGCACGCATGGCCCAGCTCCGAGTCGAGGCGACCGAGGGAGCGACCCTGGTCATCGATGGCGAGGACGCGGGAGAGGTCCCGTGGCGCGGAGAGCTGGTCGAGGGCTCTCACAGGTTGCGGCTCTCCGGTGAAGGGCTCCTCACGTGGGCCTCCAGGATCGCGCTCGACGCCGAGGAGCGCACGGAGATCAACGTGGACCTCACCACTGGGCGCCGCCCGGCCTGGTTGCCGTGGGTCGAGTGGGGGCTCATGGGCATCGGGGGTGCGTTGATCGTCGGCGGAGCTGCCTCCGCGGGCGCTGGCTGGAGCCGGTACCAGGACTCGGAGCAGATGTTCGACGAGATCTCGCTCGGGAGGTTCTCGAGCCGCGCTGAGCAGGACCTGATGTGGGACCGATACAATGAGATGTACGACGAGTACATGGGGGCCTGGCAAGCGGGGTGGGCGCTGATCGGCGTCGGCCTGGCCGCGGCCCTGGCCTCGGCGACTCTGCTGGTCCTGGAGCACGCGACGAACGTGTTCGGCGGCCGGCCGGAAGCCGAGATCGACCTCATCCCCATCGACGAGCAGGAATCGGCGGACGTGGAGTCTGCCGAAGCCGCCCCGGACGAAGACGAGAGCGAAGACGAAGACGTCTCCGAGGAAGAGGACTAGGAGCCGGCCACCCTCCCTGAAAGAAGCACCCGAGATGTCCACCACCGATCAGGAGCACCGCCTCAGGGCCGAGCTCGTCGAGACCGGTCGGCGGCTCTACGAGCATTCGTTCGTCTCCGGGACCGACGGGAACCTGTCTGTACGACTCGGTCCCGATCTGATGCTCACCACGCCCAGCGGCGTGCACAAGGGGACCATGCGTCCCGAGGAGATCGTCACCTGTGACCTCTCGGGCCGAGCCGTCGGGGACGGAGGTCGGCCATCGAGCGAGATCCGGATGCACCTCCTCGTCTACGAGGCGCGCCCGGACGTCGCCGCCGCGATCCACGCTCACCCCGTCCATGCCGTCGCCCTCTCGCTTGTCGGCGTGTCGCTCGCCGAGTGTCTGCTGCCCGAGCCGGCCCTGGCGCTCGGGGCGATCCCGACCGCGCCCTACGCCACCCCGACCACCGAGGACGTCCCGGAGTCGATCCGCGACCTCCTGGCCTGCGGAACCAACGCCCTCGTGCTCGCCCGCCACGGCACCTTGACCCTCGGGCGGAGCCTGGAGGAGGCATACGTCAGGCTGGAGACGCTGGAGCACGCGGCCAGGATCACGGCCGTCGCCCGCTCCATGGGCGTGCCCACTCCCCTCCCGGCCCGGGAGGTCGAGCGGATCGAACGGATCGCCCGCGGCCTCGGGGTCGCTCGGCCCGCGCCGCAATGCAGCCAGTGCGGCACCTGTGGCCAACCAGCGGGAGCCGGTGGTGGAGCGCTCGGCGGAAGCGACACGCGGGAGCACCTCGTCCGGGAGCTGACCGACGCCGTGCTGCGGCGTCTCTCCCACGACCGTGTCCCGGGTGACACGTCCCGGTAGAGCTCCCGGGGAAGAACCTTTCTGGAGAGAGGTTCCTCCCCGGACCCCTCTTCCAAAGACTTTTCACGATTTTCACGAGGGTTGTCCTCGAGGACAGTGGCTTGACGAACGGCGTTCGAGAGGCATGGCCCCGGGCTTGCTCAATCCCGGATCGAGAGCTCGGAGGCCACCATGGAGATGATCAGCATGATCGTGATCGCCGTCGCCGTGGCCGTCCTGTCGATCGCCGCGGCGCGCCTCGGTCTGGTCCTCACCCTCTCGCTGGCCGGCCATGGCCGCGCGCCCGTGTCGCGCGCGCGTCAGTCGCAGATGTCGTCCTCGCAGGGCGACATGTCGGAGCCGTGACCGAACAGGTTCGAGCAACCGTCGGGGATGTTGCCTTCGATGTAGGCCGCGCAGGCGTCGGCTTCCTCCTGGGTCACGCCCCGGCACGCGTCGTGCCCCTCGGGCGGGATCAGGCAGTCGTGCTCGACTTGATCGACGCATTCCGTGAACGAGCGGAACGTCTGGTTGAAGCGCGACTCGTCGCACATCCGGAACGCCGTGCACCACCGCTGCGAGTAGACGTCGCAGAAGTACTCCATGGCCTCGGTGGGCTCGCCGTTGCCCCCGTCGCCCGAGTCGTCGCGACACGAGGCGAGCAGCACCAGGCACAGGATCACAGCTCTCCACGCCATGGGACGACCTCTCTCGACGAGCCTCGTTGAAAAGCGACCGGAATGCAAACGTCTCCGTTGAGCCCCACCGTGATCTGCTCTATGGTGCCGTCGTGGGCGAAAACGAGGACAGCGACGCGGAGCGACCGACCCTCTCGATCGTCGTGCCGGTCTTCAACGAGCAGGAGGCGCTGCCCCGGTTCTTCGCCCGCCTGAAGGAGACGATCGACTCGTGCTGCCCCGACGCCGAGGTCATCTTCGTCAACGACGGGAGCAGCGACGGGACCGCCGACGTCCTCGAACGCTTGCAGGCCGAGGACGACCGGGTCGTTGCCGTAGAGTTCTCCCGCAACTTTGGCCACCAGGCCGCGTTGACCGCCGGGATCGACCTCGCGCGCGGCCAGGCGGTCCTCACGATGGACGCGGACCTCGAGCACCCGCCCGAGGCCATCCCGGGGTTCCTGGACCGCTGGCGCCAGGGCGCCGAGATCGTCTCCGGGGTCCGGCAGACGGACCAGAAGCGCGTCGGCGTGTTCAAGAAAGCATCGTCGAGGGCCTTCTACTGGCTCTTCCGGAAGCTCGCGGACGTCGACCTGACCTCGGCCTCGCCCGATTTCCGCCTGATGGACCGCCGCGCCGCCGACGCGCTCCGGTCCATGCGTGAGCGAGCGCGCTTCCTCCGCGGCATGGCGAGCTGGGTCGGGTTCCGGCAGGAGACGATCGAGTTCGAGCCGGGCGAGCGCGCTGGCGGAGTCACGCGGTACTCGCTCGTCAAGATGATCCGCTTCGGCGCCGACGGTCTGATCAGCTTCAGCAAGGCGCCGATCCGGCTGACGACGCTGGTCGGGGCCGTCGTGTCGTTGAGCGCGTTCGCGTACGCCGGATACGCCCTGTTCCAGAAGCTCGTCGCGGACCAGACCGTCCCCGGCTGGACCTCCACGGTGGTCGTGCTCTCGCTCCTGATGGGGGTCCAGCTCCTGGCGCTCGGCATGGTCGGCGAGTACGTCGGCCGGGTCTACGACGAGGTCAAGCGGCGCCCCATCTACGTCGTGCGCGAGGTCGCTGGATCGCGGCGCGAGAGGCGGAGCGCAGCTCCCGACGACGAGGAATCGCCTGGCCCCGGGCTGGGGTGATCTCCTGAGCGTGAGCGACTACCGCGGCAGGTCGAGGACCGCCTCGAGGCTCGTGGCGCCCAGGACTCGTTCGACCATCAGCTCGAGGTCGGAAGGGCTCGCCTCGGCCACTCGGCGTTCGGCGCTCGCGGGAAGCGGCCCGAAACGGAGCTTCAACAGTTTCAGCAGAAGTACCTGCTGTCCTTCCTGCCGGCCTTCCTGCCGGCCTTCCTGCCGGCCTTCCTGCCGGCCTTCCTGCCGGCCTTTCTGCCAGCCTTCCTGCCGGCCTTTCTGCCAGCCTTCCTGCCTCAGTCTCTCTGCCAGGGTCATTGTCACCTCCCCCGCGGGTGCTTCGACCGCTCCGTCAACCCACCGGAGGTCATCGAGCGACGCATCCTCGACACACTCGAAAATATACATCAACACCCGGACCAGCGCATCGACCCCGGAGCTCCGCGCTACGTCGTGAAAGGTCTCGGCCCACCTCGGCAGACGAGACGCGATGTCGCCGTCACGGACGTGCTTGAGCAGCAGCATCACGAGCCGCGTCAGCGCGTCCAGCGTCATCGCCTCGAGCTCCTCGTCCGTCCGCGTCGCCAGGTCCTCGATCACCGGCTCGAACCCGGGCAGGTGAGGGCGCAGCGCATCGACGAGCTCTGTGGGACCCTCGATGAGGTCGATGAGGTTCCGCGCCGCGGTCCAGCCCGACGGCGCGTGGCTCAGGACCACGGGGACGATCGGTGGGAGTTTTCCACAGGCATCTGCCTCCGACCGCTGCCACCGGTCCCAGATCCTCACCATGTACTTGAGGAGCCGGAACGGCATCCACTGGTCGGCCGTGCTCTGGTGCTCCAGGAGCACGTACACGAACGCCTCGCCGCCGCTTTTCGCCGAGACTCGGTACAGGAGGTCGGTCTCGGTCTCGCGGAGCTTCTCGTCCACCAGGTGGTCCTGGCTCAGCGTCAGTGTCGAGAGGTCTAGGTGCCAGACGATCTCCGGCGGCAACAAGGCGCCGAGCAGCCCCGCGGCGTGCTCAACCTGGCCGAAGGTATCGATGACCAACGCGTTGTGGGGGTTCTTCCCCGACGAGCCCATGCCGCACGCTCTCACGCGGGCATCGAGAGGTCAACGGGAGGGAGGCTCCGGACGACCTCGTAAGCTGATAGCGAGGTTTTCCGCTGGCTCCGGACGACCTCGAAAGCTCGCCACGAAGTTTCGCGCCATCGCAAGATGACCTCGAAATCTCGCCACGAGCTTGTCCGTCGATCACGACCTACGTCAAGAGCAGGCGACGAGCTATCACGTCGGCTCCAGACGACATCGAAAGTTGGTGACGAGGTTCGCCGTCGACACCGGACGACCGCGAGAGTTCGCCACGAGCTCCTGCGTCGGCTCCAGACGACATCGAAAGTTGGTGACGAGGTTCGCCGTCGACACCGGACGACCGCGAGAGCTCGGCACGAAGTTTCGCGACATCGCAAGATGACCTCGAAAGCTGGTGACGAGCTTCGACTTTGGATCCGGTCGTCCTCGAACAATGTCGCCGAACTTTTCCCGGAATTCCGGATGACCTTGAAAGCTGGTCACGAGGTTTCACGTGGGGTCCGGATGGGTGAGGGAGCAGGAGGTGAGCTTCGGAAGTCGATCGCCACGCCGCCGGAGCGGATGGGGAATCTTTCGCTCATGCTCGCGCTCGGGTTGGAGCCGCGCCCGGCCCGCGATTGACAAGGTCGAACGGCAACAGTAGGGTCTGCGCCGTCCATCCGTCGCTCCGACGGTCGTCACGGCGCCGCCGGCGCTTCGAACGGGGATCAACGGGATGGCTGGGCAGGAGTCCCCCACAGGCGCCGAACGATCGGTCCGCTTCGTCCCGGCGAGGATCCGGGACCTCACGGCCCCCGGACACGTGGTGCTGCTCGTCTGCGTCCTGATCAACGTCTATGCCGGGTTCCACTTCTACTCGCCCCTCCTCGACGACGGCTGGGGCGACTTCGACGACCACACCTGGCGCCGCGACACGGAGAGCCGGAACACCCTGGCCCGGATCTTCGACCCGCTGCTCGCCACGGGCCACGAGGCCATGGACACGTCGTACCTCCCCGTCCAGAGCGTCCTGTACCACGTGAGCGTCAACGTGCTGCGCCAGGGAAGCATCCCGATCCGCGTGCTCGGGCTGTGGCTCCACGTGCTCAACAGTTGCCTCGTGCTCGTCCTCGCCCTGCGGTTCTGCCGGTCCGTCCCCGCGGCGCACATGGCGAGCCTGATGTTCCTGCTCTACCCGCGGAACGCCGGGACCGTGGCCTGGCTCTGCGCGTCGCTCGCCCACGGGCTGGTGCTGTTCATCTACCTCCTGTCCTTCCTGCTGCTCCAGACCTACGCGCACCGGCGCGGCTGGTGGCGCCTGCTGCTCGGCGTCCTCCTCTTCGTGTGCGCGGTGCTGACGAAGGAGCTCGGCTCGACCCTCTTCGCCGCGGTGGTGCTCTACGACGTGCTCGTCGTGATGGGGCCGCGCGCCCTCTGGCCTCCCCGCTGGAAGGTCTGGCTCGCGCTGGTGGCCAGGCACGCGCCCATGGCGCTGGTCGTCGTCACGGCCATCGTGATCCAGATGCTGAAGTACGAGACCGGGTTCGTGCACACCAAGTTCGGTGGAGTCGCCTTCGGCTGGCGCAACCCGCTCCGCTTGCTCGAGCTGCTCACGTTGATGCTCCACTGGGGAGAACGCTGGCCGCCGGAGACGGTCGCCGTCGCCATGGCCGGCATATTCGTTGCCATCGTGGCCGGCGCCTGGGCCTTCAGGCGGCAGCCGCAGGTGCTGTTCCTCGTGCTCTGGTTGCCGCTCGTCGTGACGCCCTTCACCATCTCGAACTTCCGCGACGTCAACCGGCTGGGGCGGTACGTCTACGAAGCGTCGGCCATCCTGGCGATCCTCGGCGCGACGCTGTCGGTGCGGCTCCTCCGCTGGCGGAGGTTCCTCACGTGGCCCCTGCTCAACGTCGCGCTCTTCCTGCTCGTGATCTTCGCGATCACCGTGACGCGGATCGCCCGATGACCAGGATGGCTCGCATGCTCGGCCGCGTCTGGCCCACGCTCCTCTACGCCACGCTGTGCGGGGTGTTGATGCTGGCTCTCCGCGACCGGGCGTGGCAGCACGTGGCCGCCATCAACGAGGAAGAGTGGCAACCCATCCAGACCTTCATCAGGCCGCAACGGCGCGGCGAGGAGCCCATCTGCTTCCTGCCGAGCTGGACCGTGGGGCACGCCACGGACCAGTACAAGTTCCGCGGCATCGACCTGATCCGCTCGCCCGAGGACGCGTGGGAGGGGCGCGACCAGCCGGAGCCCGGGTTCTGGGTCGTGTCCCAGTTCGGCGCCTTCGACCCGAGCAGGGTGCCGGCGCAGGTGTATCCACACCGGGCCCACGTCGAGGTCAGCGGCGCCGACGTGTACGTGTTCCGGCGCGAGCCCTTCGAGCTCGAGGATTCTCTGGCGCTCCACATCCGCGAAGCCGCGTGCGTGCTCGATGGGCCCGGCGCGGCTCGGTTGACGCTGGTGTGGGACCGGATCGGGTTCTCGGTGCCGCGGGATTTCCCGGGGCGGAGCCAGCTCGGATACCTCGGGTGCCGGGCTGCCGAGGGGCGCTTCGGAGGGCGCTCACACCAGGGCATCTGGATGCACCCTCCGCCGCCGGGTCAGAGCCTCTCGATCACGTGGCCCAGGGTCCGGGTGCGACCATGGCTCGGCATCAGCGGAGGGCTGACCGACCAGGTGGCGGGCCGCAAGGCCGCGCCGATCAAGCTGTCGGTCGTCCTCGACAGCCGCGACCTCGGCACGGTCGACTTCACGTCGCAACGCGGATGGAAGACCTTCGCGATCCCGACCGGCGAGCAGCCCGAGGCGGTGCGATTCGCCCGGCTGAGCATGAAGGTCTGGACCACCAACAACCACTCCCGCCACCTCGTCATCGACGGCCAGATGAGTCGGGCCAGGCCCGCCGGCGCGCGCGCGCCCGGGGACGCGAGCAGCCCAGACACTGGTCGAGACGCGGGTCCCGACCTCGCGGGAGATCCCGGAGAACGCGGTGACGTGGAGATCGACGCGGGCGGCGCGGCCGGAGGACGCGGGACGGAATGATCGGCCCATCGCGCTCCGCTTTGGGCTTCGGCCCACTCGAGGTACACTGCGCGAGGACGAGATGGGGTCGGTGCCAGGTGGCAGGGACCGGTAGGGAACAGCGGTGAACCGGGGGTCGAGGGGAAGCAGGGATTGAGGAGATGGACTTCGAGATCGACATCAAGAAGGACGTGTTGGACCGGTTCCTGAGATACGTGCAGATCGACACGCAGTCGGACGAACGCTCCGAGACCTACCCCTCGACGGCCAGGCAACACGATCTGCTGAACCTCCTCGCGGAGGAGCTCCGCGGGCTCGGTGTCGCCGACGTCCGCAAGGACGAGCACGGCTACGTGATGGCCACGCTCCCGGGCAACCTGCCGGCGGACCATCCCGGGCGCGTGCCGGCCATCGGGTTCCTGGCGCACGTGGACACCTCTCCCGACGTGTCCGGCACGGACGTGAAGCCACGGATCATCGAGCGGTACGAGGGCGGGACGATCGTGCTCTCGGAGGACCAGAAGATCGATCCGGAGGAGATCCCGGCGCTGAAGAAAGTGATCGGCCACACCCTGGTCACCACCGACGGCACGACCCTGCTCGGCGCCGATGACAAGGCCGGCGTGGCGGAGATCATGACCGCCGTGGCGGTCCTCCAGGCCCACCCCGGGGTCCGGCGCGGCCCGGTCTGCATCGCCTTCACGCCCGACGAGGAGATCGGTCACGGGACCAAGCACTTCAGCATCGAACGGTTCGGAGCGAAGTACGCGTACACCATCGACGGCGGCGAGGGCGGCTCCATCCAGCACGAGACCTTCTCCGCGGACTCGGCCGAGGTCGTCATCAAGGGCCGAAGCCAGCACCCGGGTTACGCCAAGGGGAAGCTGGTCAACGCCATCAAGCTGGCGGCGGAGCTCGTGGGCCGGCTGCCCCGGGAACGGCTCTCTCCCGAGACGACCGAGGGGCGGGAAGGATACGTCCACCCAGTCCGAATCGAGGGGATGGTCGAGGAAGCCAAGGTCAACTTCATCCTCCGTGATTTCGACGATGATCAGCTCGCGCAGCACCGTGAGCTCCTCACCCGGCTGGTGGCCGAGGTCGGCGCCCTCGATCCGCGCGCCGAGGTCTCGATCTCCTTCTCGGAGAGCTACCGCAACATGCGGGACAAGATCCGCGAGGCGCCCTTCACCGTCGAGTACGCCGAGGAGGCCATCCGGCGCGTCGGGCTCCAGCCGTTCTCCGATCCAGTCCGGGGCGGGACCGACGGGTCGCGCCTGACCGCTCAAGGGCTGCCGACGCCCAACCTGTTCACCGGCGGATACAACTACCACTCCAGGCGCGAGTGGGCCGACGCGGACGAGATGGTCAAGGCGGTCCAGATGATCGTCGAGCTCATTGGAGTCTGGGCGGAGCGGGGCGAACCCTGAACAGCGGAGGGGGTGTGGACAGGGAGCATTCCTGGAGAGCGGCCGCGACGCTCGTGACGGTCCTGGCGCTCTGGCTCCCGGGCGGACGGGCGATCGCACAGGATGCCGTGGAGTCGTCCGTGGCGGTGGTCACCCTCGCCGGCGCTCAGGCGACGCTGGGCCAGGCCGACATCGCCGCCGACGAGCTGCTCCGCGGCGTCTCCTCCGACCTGCCCGTGATCTTGCCGGCACGCGCGCGCGAGGTCCTCGCGGCGGCTGGAGGCCAGGCCGCGCTGGAACGAGCCCGGCGGACCGCCGAGGACGCGCGGCGCGAGCTCCGCGCGTTCCAGGACCTGGACCGCACCGCGACGCTCCTCGACGGGTCGATCGAGGCGTATCTCAATGCGCTCCCCCTCCTGGAGGCGCTCGACGAGCCGCTGCGCTTGCTCATCGACCTGGCCACGGTCGAGCTCGCGAGGGACCGTGGCGATCGGCTCCGAGGCGTCCTCGACACGGCGGTACGGCTCGACCCCGCGCTGGAGCTCGACCCTCGGGAGATCCCGCCGCGCCTGGTCCAGGCGTCGCTCGAGGCGCGCGAGCGGTCGCGTGACGTCTCGGTCCTCCCCGAGCGCCTCGTCCGGAGGATCTGCGAGGCGCTCGCGGTGCAAGGCCTCGTCGTGGTCCAGCCGAGGCCCGGACCAGCGCTCGTGCTCGTGGAGTGGTACCTGGCCGGCACGGGCCGGAGAGAACGGTCCTGGCTCGTCGAGGCGGACGAGGTCCGATCGGTCGGCGTCGATCTCGAGGCGCTGGCGCTCACCGTGTCGGTCGGTCCCGCCGAGGGCCCTCCGGAGGTGTCCGACAGCGCCGAAGCGGCTCCCGACGAGGTCGTCGAGCCGCCGGATCGGCCGGACGATGACCCGGCGCGGACGCCGTGGTACCGGCGCTGGTGGGTGTGGACCCTGATCGGAGCCGTGGTCGTCGGTGGCGCCGCGGTCGGGACGGTCTTCGGCGTCACCTCCGCGCAGGAGCCCGCGGACCTGGACCTCGAGGTGGTCGACCATTGGTGAGACGAGCCCTCATCGCGGTCCTGGTCATGCTCGCGGTCCAGGGATGCGGCGGCGACCGGGGAGTCGTGCGCCTCGATCTCTGCCCCGGACGGAACGCGACCGAGGCCGACCTGGAGTCGCTGCGTCGCGCTGCCTCGTGGGAGCTGACGGTCTGGGGCGTCCGCGGTGACGAGGTGACCTGGCACGAGCTCTTCACGGCCGACGGGGCCGTGGCGACCCTCGGCCTCGAGGCGACCGTGCCTCCCGACGAGCTGGTCCGGCTCATGGTCGAGGGCTGGGGCCAGGAGGCCGGCGGGAGCCGCCTCGTGGCCGTGGCGAGCAGCGGCCTCCTCCAGGTCCAGGCCGGGGTCTGGGTCTGTCTCTGTACCGCGCCGCCGGAACGCTACGAGACGCTCTGCCCCGCGCGGGACTGCACGGTCAACCGCGAGTCCGGGACCTGCTGGCAGTGACGTGTCAGAACGGTACGCACTCGAACGCGTCGCAGCGATGCGCCGTGGGACAGTCGTCGGTCATCGTACACTGCGCCGAGACCAGGAGGGACGCCTGCGCGACCAGCTCCTGCCCTCCCGACGTGGGCTGGAGCCGGATGTCGATCGTGTTCGAGCCCGGCTCCAGGGCCGTCGGCGGGATCTCGGTGATCGTGAGCTCGCCGCCGGGGACGACGAGGGGACCGACGATCTGGCGTCCGGCGGTGAGGAAACGAACGGTCCCGGCGTAGGTGCTCACCCAGATGATGAGCCCATCGCCGGGGTCCGTGCGGTCCGAGAGATCGGGGTCCATCGTGTCGATGACCTCGATCCGTGGCCACTCGGTGTTCTCGGGGAGCGGCTCCTCGCACCCGAAGACGAGGCACAGACAGAGCGGGAGCAGGCGCGACCCCCCCATGGTCACATCGCGGGGTCTGCCCCGCTCCCCGATCTGATGACGAGCCTCAGCTCGACGAGCGGCAGGTCGTGCTGTTCCACCGTCAGGACCTCGAGGCCGTTGCCGAGCACCGATTCGTGGACGGCGGGGAAGTCGATGTCGCGTGCCACGGACGGAGCCGGCGGTTCCTGGGCCGGGCCGGCCTCGCCGGCGTCCGGCAGCGCCGGACACTCTGGAGGCTCGCCTCCCGGCCATTGATCCGGCGCCGCCTCCCGGGTCCCGATCGGCCGGCCCAGCAAGTCGACGACGGTGACAGCTCCGAAGTGGCTCGCCGGCTCGGCCACGACTGACGCGTCGCCGACGATGACCACGAGGTCGTCCTCTGGCCGGATGAAGGTCCGGGCGACCTCCGTGACCTGGTCGGCCGTGACGCCGGCGATGGCCGAGCGCAGGGTGCTCCAGTAGTCGTCGGGGAGGCCGAACACGCGCTGGATCGAGACGAGCTCTGCGAGGTTGGCCGCGGTCTCGGTCATGATCGGGAACTGGCCCACGAGGTAGTCCTGCGCGGCCCTGAGCTCCTCGGCCGGCGGCGGCTCGCCGCGGATACGGTCGAGCTCGCCGAAGACCTCGCGCAACGCACCGGCCGTGTGCTGGATCTCGACGGCGCCACCCACGATGTGCGGTCCCGGGCCCGCGCGATTCGATATGTTGCTGTAGACCCCGTAGCTGTAGCTGCACCGCTCGCGCAGGTTCATGAAGAGGCGAGCGGAGGCGCTCCCTCCGAGGATCTGGTTCGCCACCCGGAGCCGGGTGTGCGCGGGGTGGGCCCTTTCGAGCGCGACGTTGCCGATATAGATCTGGGCCTGCGTCGTCCCCGGTCTGTCGACCACCACCACGCGGCGCCCCACGGCAGGAGCCGGCGGCGGCCGAGGGATCGAGCGGTCGGGCACGGGCCGGTCCTCCCACGCGCCGAAAGTGCGCTGCGCCACGGCCTCCACGGCCGCGGGATCGGTGTCGCCGACGACGAGGAGGAACGCGTTGCGGGGGATGTAGTGCTGCCGGTGGAAGGCAACGAGCTGGTCCCGAGTCAGCCGTTCGATGACCTGGGGTTCCGCGTCGGCGTAGCCGTATGGATGATCCGGGCCATAGAGCGCGCGGTAGAACGCCTGTCGCGCGAGCCAGTGGGGCTGGCTCTGCATGAGCGTCAGGCGGTCGAGCTCCCGCTGCCTGATGATCTCGATCTCCGGTTGTGCGAAGGTCGGGCGCTGGGCCAGGTCGGCCATGAGGCTCATGGCGAGATCGAGGTGGTCGCGCAGCACCCGGACCTGGATGGAGGTGGAGTCGGGCTCGGTCCGGACGTCGAGGCTCCCGCCGACGAACTCGATGTCCTCGGAGATCTGCTTGGCCGTGCGCGATCCAGCGCCGCGGCGGAGCATCTCCCCCGTGAACGACGCGAGCCCGGCCACGCGCCGGACCGCCGACCCGGCCGCGGTCCCTCCGCCCGTCTCGGGTGGGGTGGTGTCGCGACCCGGGCAACCGACCGTGAGGAACCCTGCGATCAGGATGACGACCGTCGACGAGCGCATGGTCATTCCTCGCTCGCGGCGCCCGGCTCGCCCTCTGTGTCCGAGCTGCTGTCTGGGGGCTCGCCGGGGATCACGTCGAGCACGGTGCGGTTGCTCGCCAGGAGATAGCGCCGCGCCACGTCCTGCACCTGCTGCGGCGTGACGGCGAGGTAGTGCTCGACCTCCGTGAGGAGGAGCCGGGCATCGCCGTGGAACAGCTCGAGCTCGGCCAGTTGCTGCGCCCGCTGGAGAGTGGTCTCGAGCCCGAACACGAAGTGGGCCCGGACCCGGTTGCGAGCCTTGGTCATCTCCCGGTCGGTGACCCCGGCGGTCTGGACGCGCTCGATCTCCTGCTCGACGAGGAGCTGCGCCTCGGCCGGCTGGTGCCCCGCGGCGACGATGCCCTCGATGTTGATCAGGTCCGGGCCGCGGCGGTCGTCGGTATAGGCCGAGACCTCGGTGCACACCTGGTTCTCCTCGACGAGGAGCTGGTACAGCCTCGAGCTCTCGCCGTCGCCGAGGATGACCGCGAGCATCTCGACGGCGTAGTGGTCCGCGTGGCGCGCCGGGGGGATGTGATAGAGCACGAAGAAGGCGGGAATCGTGGCGAGCCGGTCATACATGACCTCGCTCCGCTCGGCGGTCTGCCCCGCGAACCCCGGGTCCGTCCACGCCGGCACCGTCCGGCGGGGGATCTGGCCGAAGTGCTCCTCCACGAGCCGCGCGGCCTCGTCCGGGTCGAAGTCGCCCACGATGGCCAGCACCGCGTTGTTCGGGCCGTACCAACCCTGCCAGAACGAGTCGGCCTGCTCGCGCGTGGCTCCCTGGAGATCGGCGACCGACCCGATGGTCGGGTTGGCGTAGGGGAAGTAGTCCCCGTAGGACAGCTCGTTGACGCGGAGGTAACTGAGCCCGTACGGCTGGTTCTCGTAGCTCTGGCGGTACTCGTTGATCACCACGCCGCGCTGGTTCTCGAAGTTCTCGTCGGAGATGTCGAGCGAGCGCATCCGGTCCGCCTCGAGCCAGAGCCCGAGCGCGAGCTGATGGCCCGGCAGGGTCTCGAAGTAGTTGGTCCGGTCGCTGTTCGTGGTCCCGTTGGCCGAGCCGCCCGCCGCGTTGACGAGCTGGAAGTGCTCCATCTTGCCCACGTTGGCCGAGCCCTGGAACATCATGTGCTCGAAGAGGTGCGCGAAGCCGGAGTGTCCCGGCGTCTCGTTGCGCGACCCCACGTCGTAGTACACGGCCACGGAGACGACGGGCAACGAGGTGTCGGGGCTCATCACGACCCGCAGCCCGTTGCCGAGCGTGCTGCGGATGACGGGAAAGCTGGACGCGTCCTGAGCCCCCGCTCGACCGGGCGGCAGCAGGGCCGCGAGCACGATGCTCGCGCTCGCCACCGCCGCCAACGGGCTCTTCCTGGGGTGTCGTGACATCATTCGGCGCCACCTCCGGGCTCGGTCATCCGCACCAGGGATCGACCGCGCGTCAGCGATAGCATTCCACGGATGGAGGCGCAAGGGCGACTCCGGGCGTGGCACGAGGGTCTCACGCGGAGACGACTGCGGTCATTCCGGCGTGCAGGCCGGGAGGCGGTGCTTCCAGTGAGGGGGACTGGAGACCGGGTCACTCGAGCGCGATCGTCGGGATCTTGCCTTGCAGCATGATCGCGATGATCAGGGCATAGATGACCAGCGACTCGATGAGGGCCAGGCCGAGGATCATCGGGGTGAAGATCTTCCCCGACGCCCCCGGGTTCCGGGCGATGCCGTCGAGCGCGGCCGCGGCCGCCCTGCCCTGGGCCAGCGCGCCGCCGAGTGCCGCGATGCCGATGCCGAGCCCGGCGCCGAGGGCGATACCCCAGATGTTGTCTGCCGCGGCTTCACCCGCGTCCGCGAACGCGAACGGCGCGGCGAGAAACACGACGAGCCCGATCAGCGATGCCGCAGCGAAGTGTCTCCTCTTGGACATGATCCTCCTCCTTCTACTTACGACTTCTTCCTCAGTGGTCGTAACACGACGGTGAATACCCTAGTGCTCCTCAGCATGCTCGATGGCAGTGGAGATATAGATGATCGACAAAAGACAGAAGACCAGCGTCTGGACGAAACACACGAAGACGCCGAGCAACATCACCGGCAACGGGACGATCACAGGCAGGATCGGAACGAGCACCACGAAGATGGCGACCACCGTGTGGTCGGCGAACATGTTGCCCATGAGCCTCACCGAGAGCGAGACGGGCCGCGCGATGTGGCTGATGCACTCGATCACGAACATGAGCGCCATCAGGATCAGGATGAACGGCACCGCGTAGATGGGCGTGTCCCTGGTCGGCACCACGGGGCCGAAGAAGTGCATGATGTACTTCGGACCGTGGGACTTGAGCCCGTAGACGTGGGTGACCGTGAAGATGACGATGGCGCACGCCACCGTGGTGTTCAGCGTCGAAGTGGGCGGGGAGAACCCCGGCACCAGACCCAGCAGGTTCGAGAAGAGGATGAAGAACGCGCACGTCCCGATGAGCGGCAGGAAGTAGCGGGCCTGGTCGGGCTTCATCATGTCCTTCATCAGACCCAGCGCCGCCTCCGTGATCATCTCCACGATGGTGCGGAGGCTGAGCTTGGGGTCCGGCACGAGGGCCGCCTTCACGTCGGTGAGCTTGCCGCGCACCACGAGCGATACCGCCAGGAGGATGGCGAAGACGAGCAGCGCATGGAACACGTGCTCGCCTCCGAACCTCTCCGTCCCCATGAGGGACTGATGCGACAGTGGCAGTCCCGAGGAATAGATGGCCTCCATGACGTCTTGGTAGAAGGGGAGGAACCTGAACCAGGTGGAATGATCGGGCATGGACCTTTCACCGATCGGGCTGCGCCCGCCCCGTGATCTGCGGCTGCGTCAAGAGCGTCCCCGCGATGATCCCCACCACCAGGGCGCTGACCCCGAGGGCCACGCCGAGGGGCTCGAGACCGAGGAGCCGCACCGCCGCCCAGATCGTAGCCAGAAGCACTGCCATCTTGAGACACACGACGATCCCGAGGGTGGTCTTCTTCGCTGCCGAGCCCCACAGGATGCCTCGTACGGTCCGCTTGAGCACGAGCAGGTTCAGGATCGCGAGCAGCCCCCCGGCAGCGGCCGACCCGACGGCCATCGGGGTCTTCCAGAGGAGCCCCGCGACGGCCGACAGGACGAGCGCCGAGACGAGGACCCATCGTTCGACCGCGACGAGGATGTCTTCGTCTACGGCGTCGGATCCTGGTCCTTGGTCAGCTTGCGTGCCGTTCTCCACAGTGCATTCCCTGCTGCGCCGACTCCGGCGGCCAGTCCGATGAGCCCGAAGGTGGGTGAGGTGCCGAGCTTGCCGTCGACCCAGGCCCCTGCCAGGTAGCCAAGCGCCACGGCGATTCCCATCTCCAGTCCGACGGCGCCGACCTGGGCCGCCGTCCGCCACATCTTCTTCCTCTCGGCCCTGTCCTCCTGCTCGTCGATGCGCCACCTCTCCGGAGCGATCCCGTAGCCCTCTCCGGGGCGAATCCCGGGCTCGACTCGCACCGCCTACTAGCACAGGGCTCCAGGGGCGTCAAGAGAAATGGCTCGATGATTGTTTGGTCTTTTATTGTGTAAGTTCAGTGGGTTATCGTGAGCCTCGCGTCCTCTTCCACCGAGAGCGCAAGCCTGGTAGTCTCGGCGGCCGTGACGGAGCCGCCCCACATCTTCTGTGGCAGGTGCGGGACGCCCAACCCGGCGGATAATCGTTTCTGCCGGAGATGCGGGCATCGCCTGGCCGACGACGTCATCGACGCTCCCGCGGGCACAGACCCCACCGACGCGGAGCCCGGCCCTCCCACGGCTCGCATCGAGGGGATCGAGCTCCAGCGGTTCCCGCTGGTCCATCCGGAGTCGGGCGAGCCGATCGAGATCTCGCCCCCGGTCGCGCCGCCCCGCAGGGACTCTCCGCCGCCGCCCCGCAGGAGCAGCGTCATCATCTGGTCGCTCGGCATCCACACCCTCTCCATCCTGCTCTTCGGCCTGATATCGATGGTCCTGTTCTCTCACCTGGAGCCCCAGGCCGTGGATGCCATCTCGCACACGGACCTCGCGCAGGTCCTCGACCTCCTCCAGCGCCTCGAGTCGGGCGAGCTCTCACCCGAGCAGTTCGAGTCGGAGAGGCGGAGGGTCATACCGATGGATGATGCCGTGATGCTGCGCATGCAGCTCCTCGTTCACGGTTTCGTGCTCATCGGGTTCTTCCTCGGCGGGTTGTTGAGCGGGCGGTTGTGGCGACCGCGGCGGGTCCTGGACGTCGGGCTCGCGTCCGCGATCGTGGGCGGTCTGCTCTCCCTCTGTTTCTGCAACCCCTTCGTCTGGGCCCTGGGCTTCGCAGTGAGTCTGGCAGGGGCGTCGATCGGGAAAAGAATGAAATGAAGGAGGCTACCGGCGGCGCCGGTCCGACGTGGCGGCGGCCCTGGCGCGCAGAACCTCGGCAACACGCTGTGCGAAGCTCGGGAACGACGTCAGCTCGGAGTGCTGGCTGGCGAACGCGACGTATTGGTCGTACGCTTGCGCAGCTTCCTCGAGTTGCCCCGCCTGCTGGAGGGCCCGGGCCAGTCCGTAGATTGCGTGGAGGTGGTTTTCCGGATCGACCCGTTCGGTCTGACGGATCGCCCGGGCATAGTGCTCGATCGCCGCTTCCGGCTGATCGAGCCTCATGTAGCTCGCCGCGATCAGCAGCCTGGGCCGTGGGTGGTCCCCGTCCTGGCTGATGACCTCCTGCGCGAACTCGATCGCGCTCTCGGGGTCCTCGTTCTGGATGAGGATCATCTCGATGCGTCCCATCCTGACCACGGACTCCGAGACACCCGAGGGCTGCGGCGGACGGCCATCCTCGGCCGGCGGCGGTCGAGCCGCGTCCCCCGTCGGTTGTGGCTGAGCCGCGCCCTCGGCCGGCTGTGGCTGAGCCGCATCCCCCGCCTGGGGCGGCTGGCCTTCGGCGTCCCCGCTCGGAGTCGCGGGTTCGTCCTGATCTCCTTCGGGCGCCACGGGAGTGACGGGGGAAGATTCTTCCGCGCGGACCGGGGCGGGTGCCGCCAGCGCCGTGACGAGGACACCGATCATCCCTGCGTCGCACCACCTGATCATCGATTTCCTCCAGATGCGAGTCATGCTATCGCTTCGGTGGCGTCCTGTCAGCTCCCTTCCTTCAACTCGTCCCATCGTTTCACGACGTCTCCGAGCATCCGGACGAGAGCGCGCAGCGGCACCTCGGTCGGGCAGAGCGCCTCGGCGGAGGAGAGGTCGTCCTCGTTCAGGCGTTCGAGGATGGGGACCAGGCCGCGCCAGCTCTCCGGGGAGCGCCAGAAGGAACGCGGGATGTCGGCCGCTGCGCCGGGCATTGCGAGCTCGCAGAAGCCGCAACCGATGCATCGCTCGAACGCCGCGGAGAGATCGCGCTGGACCTCGGTAGCCGGGAGGAGACCTTCCGGCGCGAAAGACCGGAGGAAACGATCCTCCCCCCGGCCCACGCGGAACGGGAGCGTGACCGACGCCCGGACGAAGCCGTAGCCGAGGTGGAGCAGGACGTCGAGCATCAGCGCTCATCTTATCCGTTGACGATATCTTCTCCAACGTGCGATAGCTTACTGAACATGCGTACCGGTATCGCCGAGCTGCCCCTGCATCCCGGGCGTGCTCCCGCGTGGCTCATGCAGCGCATGGCGCGTCTCGGCGCGGCGGTCGTGGAGAGCATCATCGAGACCGCCGGGCATGGAGAGCTGCTCCTCCGCCTCTCGGATCCGTTCTGGTTCCAGGCGCTCGGGTGCGTTCTCGGCTTCGACTGGCACTCGAGCGGCGTGACCACGACCGTCACTGGCGCCTTGCAGAAAGGGCTCGACGATCGCCGCCACGAGCTCGGGATCTCCATCTGTGGCGGCAAGGGCAGGAGGTCGCGGAGGACGCCGGACCAGATCCGCACGGCATGCGAGCGAACGGGGCTCGACCCGTTCCCTCTCCTTCGCGCCAGCCGCCTGGCCGCGAAGGTCGACTCTGGCGCGGTACAGGACGGGTACCAGCTCTATCATCACGTCTTCGTGCTCACGTCCGGGGGCGAATGGGCCGTGATCCAGCAGGGCATGAGCGCCGAGACCCGGCTGGCCAGGCGGTACCACTGGCTGGGCGTGCGAGTGAAGGAGTTCGGGGTCGAGCCGCACGCGGCGATCGCCTGCGACGGGAGGGGTCCCACGATGGACCTGACGGCGTCGGCGAGCGAGGCCTCCCGCACGGCAATGGTCGAGCTGGCCAGGATGGAGCCCCGCCACTTCGAGCACGAGGCCGGGGTGATGCGCAAGCTCCGCCTGCCCGAGCGGCACGAGGTGCTCCTTGCGGACGTGAGCTCGAAGCACTTCGCGTCGATCCGGCTCAAGACCTACGAGGCGGCTCCTGACCGGTTCGACGACCTCCTGGAAGTCCAGGGCGTCGGGCCCGCCACGCTCCGTGCCCTGGCGCTGCTGGGCCAGGTCATCTTCGGCGCGCGTCCGTGCTTCGACGATCCCGCTCGGTTCAGCTTCGCCCACGGCGGCAAGGACGGGTATCCGTACCCGGTCAACCGAGCGGGCTACGACCGGACCATCGCGTTCCTCGAGACGGCGGTGGCCCGGGCCAAGGTGGGCGAGCCGCAACGCCTCGAGGCGCTCCGGCGGCTCGATGCCTTCGTTCGACAGGACCGCTCGAGTCTGCCGGACCGGCCGGTGCGCATGCTCCACACTCCGCACCCGGACGTGCGTGGCGTGTCGCGGGACCGTCAGATCGAGCTCCCGTTCTGACAGGACTCGATATTCCGGGTGGACGTGGTGGACAGTGTGGACGAGGTGGACACAGTATTCGCAAAGTCCACTCGGTCCACCTGGTCCACACTGTCCACCCTTTCATCGATCCACAGCCTTCGGAGACATCCGTTTGTCCTGGCGATGAATGATAGGATGTGATGGTGCTCGGATACGTGTCACGCTTCGCGTGGATCACCCTGCTCCTCGCCTGTGCTGCGATCTGTGTGTGTGCGGTGTTCCCGGATCGCGATGCCGCGGACGTCGGCACGGACTCGGGACCCGACGCCAGCGACGCTTCGAGCGCTGATGGCGACGACGCTTCGAGCGCCGATGCCGCTGATGCATCGAGCGTCGATGCCAACGATGGTTCGAGCGCCGACGTCGAGACGCCGCGTGACGCTGACCCGGTCGGCGACGAGGATCCGCATCCGCCTGAGTGCCTCGACGCTGGTGGGAACCTCTGCGTCACCGTCGTGTCGCGCGAGTGCGCCGGCCTGCCGCTCCTCGAGTCCTCGGACTGCGAGGAGTGCTGTTTCGAGCCGCCCCCCGTCACCGTCACTTTCGTCCAGGCCAACGTCCACCTCACGGAGTGGGACGAAGCCACGGCGCTGCACTTCGCGCGGCTCATGAACGCCGAGAGCGTGGGCTTCCCCATCGTGGTGGGTGTCCAGGAGTTGCGGCCCGAGCAGGCTTCGACCCTGCTCGACCGTCTGTCCGCGGCGACGGGAGACGCCTGGGACTCCAGGATCACAGGCATGGGCATCTCACCGTCCGTCTCGAGCGGGATCGGGCTGTTCTGGCGCACAGCAGGCGTCGAGCTCGTCGAGGATTGCGGAAGCCTCGAGCTCGAGCGCCTCCGCAACGGGTACGTCCCCCGGATTCACGGTGCGATCTTCCGACCGACGGCGCCCGGCCGGCCCTTCGGTGTCTTCACCGGGAAGCTCTCGTGGTACTCCGACGACGGCGAGCTGCGTGTCCGACAGGCGCGCGCTCTCGTGACGTGGGTCCAGGAGGTCATGTCGCCCTATCCCGAGAGCCCGCGCATCCTCGCCATCGACATGAACGACGTGCTGTACTCGCCGGTGTGGCACGAGCTCGACGCGACGTTCGACGATGGAGACGCCACGCTCCCGACAGCTCCGGCGAGCTCGCCAGAACGCAGGATCGACTACCTGTGGTGGGACGCGGACGACGGGCCTCGCGTGGCGAGCGGGGAGGGGCTCGGGTTCCTCGAGACGCCGCGCCGCAGCGAGGACTTCGGCTCCGATCACCGTTTCGTCTGGGCTCACACCGGGCTTCAATGAAGAGAAGTCGCCTCAGGGGACGAGCCGATCGAGCTCGAGACGGACCGAGAACGTCGCGAGCACCGGCTCGAGCTCGGGCTGGGCCAGTGCGTCGAGGAGCACACCGACCTGCTCGGCCAGCGTCGCCGTGGCATCCACGAATATGACGTGGCGTGACCGGAGACGGCAGAGCCCTCCTCTGCGCAGACTCCTCGAGCCCCTCAGGGATTCGTGCCGGACATCGATCCCGAGGCGGCGAGCGAGGTCCTCGAGAGTCCGCAGCCTGACCGCGAGGTCGACCGGACCAGGTCGCTGGAGCTCGAATACCACGCACGAGTCGCGCCCCGAGCCGGTGCCTTGTCCGGAGACACGCTCGTACAGCTCGGGTGTGGACGCCGAGAGAGTGCCAGGACGGGGTGCGTTCGATCCGGCCCGATCGGGCGCATCAGATCGATGTGTCGTGCTCGAGCTCAAGGGGGTGCTCCTCACGGTGATCGGGCTGTGCACTGGCCGGACGAAGGGTCATGAAAAAAATGGTCTCCTCCCCTGATGTGCGAGGTCAACAAAGCTCACTGGTTTCGATCCGTTCGGGGAGATCTCCCGGCCCACTGGCTAGTCGGCCCGTCCGGGGTGCCCTTGAAGCACGCGGACCACACCACAGCTCCGTCCGCCGGAGCGCCGACTTTTCGAGTATCATGAGGACGACCATGTCAGACGAGACGCATCCCGACGACGAGGCCGACCTCGGCAACACCAACCAGACTCAGTGCGACGAGCGCTCGGTATCCGCGCCGCCGTTTCCCGGGCCCAGGCAGCCGAGGACCCTCGCGGGCACCTTGCCCGGGACGATCGCGCCGGTGGACTCCGCGGAAGATGCCCCTGTCGCCGCCGTCCCGGCGCAGCAAGGTCGCTACCTCGATCTCGGCGAGATCGGCCGCGGCGGCATGAGCACCGTGAGGCACGTCAAGGACCAGAACCTCCTCCGTTCCGTGGCGTTGAAGGTCCTGGACTCCGAGCATGTCAACGTCAGGAGCAGGGTCCAGCGCTTCATCGAGGAGGCGCAGATCACGGGCCAGCTCGAGCACCCGGGCATCGTGCCGGTCCACGACCTGGCGATGGACGAGGACGGGCGCTGCCTGCTGTACATGAAGCTCGTGCGCGGCGTGCAGCTCGACGAGGCCGTGAAGGCCGCCGGCGGGGATCGCCTGAAGCCCGACCGGCTCGCCGGGTTCCTCCAGATCTTCCTCAAGGTGTGCGACGCCGTGGCCTTCGCGCACAGCCGCGGCGTGCTCCACCGGGACCTCAAGCCGGAGAACATCATGGTCGGCGACTTCGGCCAGGTGTACGTGCTCGACTGGGGCGTCGCGCACCTCGCGGGTGCGAAGACGAAGGGCCGGCTCGACCCCGACGACACGAGCGTGCACGTCACGCGGCCCGAGGGGCTGGAGCTGGACAAGAAGGGCGCGATGGTCGGGACGCCGAACTACATGTCGCCCGAGCAGGTCTACCACGATCCGGACCACCTCGACGAACGCACCGACGTGTTCGGGCTCGGCGCGATCCTCTACTTCATCGCCACGGCCCAGGCGCCCTATCCCGAACGATCGCTGGTCGCGGTCCTGTCCCGCGCGCAGCTCGCCGAGGTCACGCCGCCGAGCCAGGTCGTCGGCTTCGAGATCCCTCCCGGGCTGGAGCACATCATCCTCAAGGCCATGGCCTGCGAGCCGGCCGAGCGGTACCAGTCCGTCACTGCCGTCCAGAGAGACGTCGAGAGCTTCCTCCACGGCACGTGGAGCGTCCCGACCAGGATCTACCAGCCCGGGGCCGTGATCATCACGCAGGGCGAGCCGGGCGACGCGGCCTACCTGATCGTCAGAGGACGGTGCCGCGTCCTCCGCCAGTCGGGCCGGGAGATGATCGTCGTCAAGGAGTTCGGTCCGGGTGACGTGTTCGGCGAGGCCGCGGTGTTCTCGGACCGGCCCCGGACCGCGAGCGTCCAGGCCCTCGAGGAGGTCGAGGTCATGGTCGTCACCAAGGAGTACCTGACCCAGACCCTCGGGCTGAACTCCTGGGTCGGTCCCTTCGTCAAATCCCTCGCCGAGCGGTTCTGCGAGGTGGAGAGCCAGTGGCGCGAGCTCGAGCGGGCCGTCAAGACCACCTACGGTACATGAGCTGGAAACTGACGGTCCCGATCATCGTCGCGCTGTTGGCCGCTTCCTGCGGACATGGCGCAGGAGAGTCGCCGGCTCGCACCGCGGAGCAGGAGCCCGGCCCGGCGGCTGGAATGTCGATCCCAGCGTCTGCCGCCGATGCCGGGTCGCTGCCCGGAGCGTCGATGTCGGGGTCCGGTGTCGGCCAGCGACCTGCCGATGCGCCGGTCGCCACGCAGCTCCTCGCGTCCCGGCCCTACGAGCTGCGGATACCGCCGGGGCTCGATCGGTCCCGGCCCGCGCCGCTCGTGATCTATCTCCACGGATACGGGGCCGACGGGGCGAAGCTCCGCGATGCCCTCGATGTGGCCGCGCTGGCGCGTGACCGGGGGTTCGTGTACGCCGTGCCCGAGGGGACGAAGGAGCGTCCCTCCGGACGACGCTTCTGGAACGCGACTCCGGCGTGCTGCAACTTCGCCGGGTCCACGGTCGATGACGTGGCCTACCTCGCCGCGGTGATCGATGATGCCCGGCGACGCGCTGCCGTGGACTCCGGCAAGGTGTTCGTCGTCGGCTTCTCGAACGGCGGGTTCATGGCCCACCGGCTCGCCTGCGAGCTGAGCGACCGGATCGCGGCGATCGCCAGCATCGCGGGCGCATCATCGCTCGATGAAAGCACATGCCGGCCGACCAGGCCCGTGGCCGTGCTCCAGGTCCACGGCGACGCCGACCCGATCGTGATGTACGACGGCGGTCACACGCTGGACAGGGCCGATCTGCCGCGGCATCCCTCGGCGCCGGACACGGTCGCGGCCTGGGCCCGGCTCGACGGGTGCGGGCCGGGCGAGTGGGTCGACGAGCCGATCGACCTCGAGGCCGACGTCCCGGGCGCCGAGACGCTCGTCTTTCGATACTCCGGGTGCCGGGACGCGGCGGTCGAGCTGTGGAGGGTGCGGGGCGGCGACCACTTCGTGGCCCAGGGCCGCGCGGCGTCGGAACGGATCTACGACTTCCTGGTGGCGCACGCGCGACCGACCTCCCGCCATGAGTAGAGCGGTCTATCACCTGGTCGGCGACGTCCATGGTCACGCGGTCCAGCTCCGGGATCTGCTCATGGCTCTCGGCTACACGCGACCCGATCCGGCCACGGATCCCGCGTGCTGGGAGCCGCCGGACGGCGCGACGCTCGTCTCGGTCGGCGACCTGGTCGATCGCGGCCTCGACAGTCTGGGCGCTCTCGAGATCGTGGTGCGACTCGCCCGCGAAGGGCGCGCACTCATGGTGCTCGGCAACCACGACGTCAAGATGATCGGGCTGCTGTGCGCGCAGCTCGGCCTCGGTCCGGAGCCGCGCCTCGGGCCCGGGCGTCTGATGACCTGGGTCGAGCTGCTCGGCGAGACCGAGGCGAGGAAAAGGGAGCTGCTGGAGCTCCTCGAACGGGTCCCGCGGTACCTCGAGCTCGACGAAGGCCGGCTCGTCGTGACCCACGCGCGATGGAGCCCGTCGTTTCGACGGCTCGACGGCGAGGCCCTGATCCAGGCATGCGCCTTCGGTCGCGTTGACGGTGATCCGGCCGAGGGATCGTCAGGCGAGGACGTGCCGGACGGAGTGTCGGGCGAGGCGTATCTCGAGATCTCGCGGGGCGAGCCGCTGCCGGCCCGCGCCCGCTGGGTCCGTGGGTACCGCGGACGCGCGCTCGTCGTCTGGGGTCACCAGCACGTGCGGCGCGACGCGGTGGTCCGTGTCGGGAACACGGTCAACATCGAGTCGGGCTGTTTCCTGGGGCATGCCCTCTCGGCGTACGTCTACCCCGAGGGGAGGGTCGTCCAGGTCCGCGGGTCGCATCACTGGAAGTCGAGGATCGCACCCTACGCGGTCGCGGGCGGTCTCGTGTTCCCCCGTTCACTCGACGAGGTCCGCAGGACGCTCGAGGACAACGGGTTGACCTCGGTCGAGGACTACCTCGCTTGGATCGAGTTGATCCTCGAGGCATGCGGGGCGCCCGGTCTGGTGCCCGAGCTCGTGGCCACGCACCGCAGGATACACGCCAGGGCCGTGGCTTGAATCCACTGGCGGCTGGTACCATGGCCCCGGCAGAGGGAGACGAGCTTTGAAGAAGCAGAGGCTACGGATCGGGATCGGTCCACTCCTGTGTCTTGGTCTGGTCTTGGAGGCCCTCGCGTCGTGGAGCTGCAGCGGTGGAGGCGACGGCGACGGGGACGGAGACACCGATATCGACACGGACACGGACACGGACGTCGATACCGACACGGACACCGACATCGATACCGACACGGACACTGACACCGATACTGACTCGGATGCCGATCAACCGCCCCCGGCGCTGCTCGAGATCTACGCGCTGGACATCTGGGCCCAGCCGTTGCCGGTGGCCGGGACCACGTTGAACGTGTCCGCTTCCGGGCGCGCGGTGACCACACGCGGGTTCCCTGTGGCCCTCGTGGACCTGCGCGAGTCGGGCGCGGTCCAGGTGGACCTCTCCGCGCCGTATCACGAGCCGTTCACCGTGCCCCTGTACTTCGACGGGAGCGACCGCCTCGACGCGCTCACCGTGGACCCGCGGGTGGATGCCGTGGGCCAGGGCCTCTCGGTGAGCCACGAGATCCGGACCGTGGATGGCAGGTCGACACCGGTCCACACGCTTTATCTGGGGCTCCGGCACCTCTGGTTCTCGGCGCAGGGCCGTCCTGCGAGGCGCGAGAACGACGTTCTCCTCCTCATGGACGGCGAGGAGACGTGGGAGGCGGTCAACGCCGACCTGGGCGTGGCGTCCGACTCGGTCCTGGTCTCGACCTGGTGGTGGGAATCAGACTTCGAGCTGATCCGCGACGAGCGCGACCACGTATACCTCACCGAGTCCGAGCGGCGGCGGAGCACCATCCTGTGGATCATGGAGAACATCGCGGCCTACAAGCGAGTGCTCGTGGGGCAGTTCATCGATCAGGACGGCTGGCTGACCTGGCTGACGTCGGATGCCGATGTCCGGGTCCACGGCACGGACCGCGACGACGACTTCGAATTCATGGGCCAGGCGAACGAGACGAGCGGAGAGCTCTGGTTCGAGGTCTCGACCTTCTTTTTCAACGGCAGGGTGAGAGCCGGTTTTCCCGAGACCGCGGCGCGCGACTTCGAGGACGAGGCCGCGATCGAGAGCGAGGTCCCGCCGCACGACGTGGACCTCATGGACTGGCCGTTCGAGGTCGATGTCCAGCACGCCTCCTATCACCAGAAGTTCTTCGTCATCGACGGCTCGGTGGCGTACGTGGGCGGCATGAACCTCCGGCGCACGGACTGGGACACGTCGGACCACCTGGTCTTCGAGCCCCGCCGAATGCTCTTCGATGCGACGCGCGAGGAGCGGGAGGCGGTGGCCAGCCGCGAGGAGCTCCCCGACCTCGGCCCACGCAAGGACTACATGGTGCGCATCGAGGGTCCGGCCGCACAGGACGTAGCCGAGGTGTTCCAGGAGCGCTGGGCCGAGGTGCTGGCGCTCGGCGTCGAGTACTCGGAGAACGCGACGGACTTCGAGGTCGAGCGCGACATCGCTCCGGTGCCGGGAGGCGTCCAGGCACAGGTGACGGCCACGCTCCCCGAGCCGTTCTGGGAGCACGCCATCGCCGAGACCTGGTTCAACGCCGTGGGACGCGCGGAGCGGTACATCTTCATCGAGGACCAGTACTTCCGTATCCCGATGCTCGTCGATGCGATCATCGAGCGGATGACCGAGGTGCCCGGTCTTCGCCTCATCGTGGTCTCGAAGCCCATCAACGAGTGGACCGACCCCGGGTGCGAGTGGACGTATCGGACCGCCCAGGAGCTGATGGACCTGTTCCCGGACCGCTTCGCGCTCTACCAGCTCAGGGCCTTCGACTACGTGGTGACGTGGGGGATAGACGAGACCGAGTCGCGGTTCGAGGACATCGACACGCATTCCAAGCTCCTCATCGTGGACGACCTCTTCCTCAGCGTGGGCTCGGCCAACAAGAACAACCGGGGGATCGTGTACGAGGGAGAGCTCAATGTGGCCGTGGTGGACCCTGCGTGGGTCCGGGCGGCTCGCCGCCGCGTGTTCGCGGCCATGCTTCCATCGGGCACGATCGACACGGACTCGGTCGACACCTTCTGGGAGCAGCTCGTCGACGCCGCGGCCTGGAACGAGTACGTCTGGGACAACTGGGAGTCCGCGGGAGGCGACATCAGCCTGGACGGCCGGCCGCTCCCCGACAACTACACCCCCGAAGGACGGCTCTACCCCCTCGTTTTCGGAGATCCGGACGACTGCTTGATCGAGGGCGTGGGCCCGGACATGGTGTGAGCATGGCGAGAGCGCGCTCGGTACGGTGGCTCCTCGTCGGAGCGGCGGCGATCGTGCTGCTCGCCGCCGTGCCGGGTCGTGTGCATGCGGAGCCTGGACGCGCCCTGTTCACGCCGACCGAGATCGAGGACGCCTCCGGCCGGGGTCTCGACCGGTTCTTCGCTTCACTTCGCAAGACCGCGGCGCGGCGACCGGGAGCCGTGACGCGGATCGCACACTATGGCGACTCGGTCATCGTCGGCGACCTCATCACGCGCCATCTCCGCAAGCTCTTCCAGGAACGGTATGGCGACGCGGGGCCCGGCTTCGTGCTCGCGGGCATGCCCTGGGACTGGTACCGCCACGCCGGGATGCGGATCGGAGCCTCGGCGGGATGGCAGACGTATCGCGGGATCAGCGGCGGGCCTCCGGACCACCGTTACGGCTACGGCGGGGTGACATTCGTCACGAGGAGCACCGGTGAGCACGTGTGGATCACGACCGAGGACGACGAGGGTCGAGCCCTGAAGGCGTCCATCATCGATGTCCACTACCTGGCCCAGCCCGAGGGTGGCGACATCGACGTGCTGGTGGACGGCGAGCACGTCCTCACCTTGAGCACGTCGGCCGACTCCGGCTCGAGCGCGTTCCATGCCGTGCGCGTGCCGGACGGCGGTCACCGGATCGAGCTCCGGACCGCTGGCAACGGCGAGGTGCGCCTCTTCGGCGTAGCCCTGGAACGGGAAGGTCCCGGCGTCGTCTACGATTCGCTCGGCGTCAATAACGCGTGCACCACCATGCTCGGGCGCATCGACGCGGACCACCTCGGGGAGCAGCTCGGGCACCGCCGCCCGGACCTGATCGTGTTGACCTTCGGCGCGAACGAGAGCAACCGGCCTGGTCTCGTGGCCAGATATCGAACGGCCGTGCTCCCGGCCGTCCGTCAGCTCAGGCGGGCGTCGCACGGGGCATCGTGCCTGATCATGGCGCCCATGGACCGCGGCATGAGACACGACGGGGGCGAGGCCGAGCCCAACGCCCTCATCCCGACCATCGTCGAGGCGCAACGCGGGATCGCGCGCGATACCGGGTGCGCGTTCTTCGACACCTTCGCCGGCATGGGCGGGAGCGGCTCGATGCGGCGCTGGGTCGCGGCGGGGCTCGCCGGCGGCGACATGGTCCACCCGACCAAAGAGGGCGGCGCGCTCATCGGACGAGAGCTCTTCGAGGCGGTCGAGCGCGCGTTCGATCGCTACCGCGAGGCGCATTGAGAGCCGGAGCCTCGTCGAGGAGAGACCAACGTCACCGAGAACGTGTATTCTCTGGAACAGCGAGGGGATCGACATGCAGTGGATGAAGAAGCTCTGTGCTCTGGTCGGCCCGGCTGCCGCCGCGGCCCTTCTCCTGGCGGGTCCCGCCTGCAGCGATCCGTCGGACGCTGACGCGGACGCCGACATCGATGGCGACGGGGACGCCGACACCGACGTCGATGGCGACGGGGACGGGGACGGGGACGGCGACGGCCTCGACAGCGACGGCGACGGACTGCCCGACGCGGTGGAGGACAGCGACGGCGACGGCGAGGTCGACCCCGGCGAGTCCGACCCGCACGACCCCGACACGGACAACGACGGCATCCTCGACGGCGACGAGCACGGCGACAGCGACGGCGACGGGATTCCGGACGTGCTCGAGAGCGACTCCTTCGACAGCGACGGGGACGGAACCGCCGACTCCCGCGACTCGGACGACACCGACGGGCCGTGCGCCAACCCGCCCCGCCTCCTGGACTGGGTGACCATCTCGACGGACACGGTGCTCAGCCTCGCGTGCTCGCCCTACGTGGTCGAGGGCCCCCTCACCGTGATCGCGGGGGCCACGCTGACCATCGAGCCCGGCGTGGAGGTGCGGTTCCGCAGGCGCGCGTGGCTGATGGTCGGCGACGGCTACGACCTCGGGCGCCTCGTCGCGCGCGGGACCGCGGCGGCCCGCATCGTGCTCCACTCCGACGAGCCGGCATCGGCCGCGGGGGACTGGGGCGGCGTCGTGGCCGACGGCACGGACCAGCTCGAGCTCCACTTCGTCGATGTCTCGCACGCGGGCATGGCCGGCGTGCACGGCGACGACCACCGCGGCAGCCTGGTCGTCCTGTCGGGCGACGGGCTGCAGCTCGAGGACACGACGATCACCGCGGGTCAGGCATGGGCGGTCCACGCCGTGACTCCGAGCTCGACATGGGAGCCCATCTTCACGAGCTTCGTGCGCAACCGGCTCACCGGCTCGGAGCGATCGATCGCCGTCTTGATCGACGGGCTCGGCGAGATCGGAGAAGGCAACGTCGTGGACCACCCGATCGATGTCCACGGGACCCTGGTCTCGCGGGATGCGCTCTGGCAGGACGTCGGGGCCCCGCTCCGCATGGTGGACACCGCGCTCCAGGTGGACGCAGGCGTCACCCTGCAGATCGCCGCGGGAGTCGAGGTGATCGTGCCCGACGATGCGCTCCTGACCGTCGACGGCACGCTCAGGGCTGTGGGGAGCGACACGGCGCGCGTCTCGTTCTCCAGCGAGAGCGGCGCCGCGGGGACGTGGCAGGGTCTCTACTTCTCCGATACGGGCTCGGAGCTCCGATACACTGATATCACCGGCGGCGGGGCCCCGAGCTGGTACCTCTCATCGACGGGAGCCGCGCTGACCCTGCGCGAGCTGCCCGTCACGACCGAGCGGATCGCGGTCGTGAACAGCTCGGGCTACGGGGTCTACCTCGAGGCCGACGAGTGCTCCGGCATGCCCGTCGATGCGACGTTCACCAGCGTCGCGGGCTGCGCCGTCTACTGCTACGACGCCTGGGGCGAGACGGCCTGCCTGTCGGAGTGATGGGATCGGACGCGGGCAGCCCGAGAAAACAGCCGCGCTCTTCGATGATTCCAGGTACAATCCTCCCACCATGGGAGATGTGCTCTTCGCGCGGGCATGGAAGGCTTTGTACGGGGGCCGGCCACCGGATGTGGAGGGGGCTCCTCTCCGAGGTCTCCCCGAGCTCCTGATGCCGGGTCCGGTCGTGCTGAAGACCGGGCACCGCCTCGGAGACCTCTCGGGACTCCCCGAGGATCCGTGGCTCGAGATGCTGGTCCGACCCGGCGCCGACATGGCGCGCACGGCGTGGATCTTCCGGGCTGCGCGGCTGCTGCCGCTCGGGCGCTCCCCGGACGAAGGGTGGCTCGCCACCGACCTCGAGGCAGACTCCGGCGGGGACCATCGGACCTATGCGCTCGATCCACGAGGGGGCAACCCGGTCCTCCTGTTCCCCGACCTCGACGGGTTGCTGCGCTGGTTGAGCAAACAAAACGACGTGAAGCCGGCCAAGCCCGACGAGTGGTCCAAGGAGCCGGCCTCGGTCGAACGCTGTCTCGAGCTCCTGTGGCGTCTGCATCCGTCGGTGCTCTTCGAGGCCTTCCGTGACAACGCCTGGCCCGAAGGTGACGTCGAGGAACCGACCGTGGAGCCCGGGACGGCGGGGTGGCGCAGGCTCGCGTTGATCTGGACCCTGGCTCACTTCCACGGGAGCCGGGAAGCGGCGGCCCCGCTCGACCTGGAGCCCGCGGCGCTCACACCCACGCATCAGCTCCTCCTCGAACGGCTCAAGGACCTCGCACTGGCGATCCGCGCGAACACGGTCCCGGCGTTCGTGACCGACCTGTCGTTGGAAGGCGATGAGGAGATCGCGCGCGCGGCCTCGGAGTGGGTCCTGCTCTTCGAAGGGGCCCGTGCCGAGCCGGAGCACGAGGCGACCGAGCTCGTGGAGAAGACCCAGGGGCTCCTGACGCTCTTGCAGAAGGCCGTCGAGGAGCTGATCCGGCGCGAGCTCATCGAGGTCCAGCCGCAGCGGCAGCCCAGGCTCGTGGAGGACATGCTCGAGGTCACCCTCAAGGCGCCCAGGCCCGAGGTCGTGATCCCGAGGCTCATCGAGGAGCTCATGGAGTCCAGGAACGTGGAAGAGGTCTTCGCCGACGACCTCGAGCTGAGACGTATCCTCACCGCGGCGCTCGGAGTCGCGACTCGGTAGACGACCGTCGCGACCGGACGTCGATGCTCCGGACCATCAAGGAGCGCTCAGGAAAAGCCTCGACTGGGCACTCATGCTGTTGAGAGGAGGATCTGATGAGGACACACACCCTGGCATTCGTGGCTGCGATCGCCTTGTTCCTCGTGGTGGCGGGATGCGAGGAAGAGCGAGTCTACCCCTTGCCCGCGCCGAGCACGGACCACCCGGCCCCGTGGGACCCCGACACGCCCTACGACCCGGCCGTCGATCCGGCGGACCTGGCGACGGAGATCAGCAACCCCCTCTTCCCCGGCCCCCAGGGCGCGCGCTGGGTCTACGAGGGCGCGACAGACGAGGGCCTCGAGCACATCGAGGTGTACGTCGAAGAAGAGACTCGAGAGGTCTGGGGCGCCACGGCGACGGTCATCCGCGACACGGTCGAGCTCGAGGGCGAGGTGATCGAGGACACCTGGGACTGGTTCGCGCAGGACGCCGACGGCAACGTCTGGTACCTCGGCGAGGACACCTACGAGTACGAGAACGGCGAGGTCGTCTGCAGTTGCGGGGCCTGGGAAGCCGGGGTCGACTCTGCGCTCCCGGGTATCGTCATGCTCGACGATCCCGGAGTCGGCGACGCCTACAGGCAGGAGTATTACCCGGGCGAGGCCGAGGACCTCGCGGAGGTGGTGCAGGTGGGCGTGACCGTGACCGTGGCCGCCGGCACGTTCACCGGCTGCGTGAGGACACGCGAGGTCACCCCCCTCGAGCGAGACGTCCAGGAGTTCAAGACCGCCTGCCCGGGCATCGGCGTCGTGCTCGAAGAGGTCCCGGAGGACGGCGAGCGCGTCGAGCTCATCGAGTACGAAGGTCTCACTCCCGAGGAGTGATTCGTCACCAGCATCCGCTCAGGCACCGTGTGTCCCTGGACGCACCCCGTGTCCAGGGGGCCTCGTCGGTCTATGTCAACATCCGAGAACACTCTGAATATTCGACGAGTTGTCGGCCAGCTTCCCGTTGGTCCACGCCTTGCCCTTCTCCTGAACCGAGCAGGCGGAGGCGGGCATGAACAGGAAGCATGAAGTCGATAGGGTGCCCTGGCTGGTGGTGGTCGCGCTCCTCGTCACGCCGGCCGGTGCGCTGGCCCAGGACGGATCGGGCGCTGACGCCGAAGTCGACTCGAGTCGCTCCGACACGGAGGTCGGGAGCGAGGCCACCGGGTTCGCTGGTGCCGTCCGGGGCCGTCCCGGCTCCGGGGCCGCGGTCCTCGCCGCGCCTCCTCGGCCGGTGATGCCGGCCGACTACCGGAGCGCCGACCCCGCGATGGACGCCGCGCGCGAGATCCGCCGCCGCGTGCCCTGGTTCACCAACCGCCGCGCCGAGATGCCCCTCGCCTCCTGGGACGTGGACGCGTCGCACGTGTGGCGCGTCCGGACCGAGGCCGAGTGCCACGCCCACCTCAGGGAGCTGGGCATCAGGTTCGTGCCGTACGTGCCGGAAGAGTCTGGCGAGGCAGACGAGGTTGACGATGAGACCCTCGACGTGTTCCCCACGCCCGCCCCGGTGATCGTGGTCGGCCCGATCGAGGGCGTTAGGTTCACCTCGGCCACGGGCCGCGCGCTGATGTCGTGCGAGCTCGCGGCCAGGCTCCCGGCCATCGCGCGGGTCGTGGCGCGTCACGGCGTCACCCGGGTGGCAATCTCCTCGCTCTACCGCACCGGCCCGCTCCAGAGCTTCCACACCTTCGGCATGGGCATCGACATCCACCGGATGCAGGTCGCCACGCCCCTCGCCGGCCCCGACGGCCGAACGTCGCAGTGGCTCACGGTCAGGACCGACTTCGTGGAGACGCCCGATGTCCGGACCTGCGATCCCTCGGTGCTCGGCGACGGCCCGGCCAGGGACGCCAACGAACGAGGCCGCGTTCTCCTCGACATCGCATGTGAGCTCCACGATACCGGCGCTTTCGCCACGGTCCTCACCCCGAACTACAACGAGGGCCACCGCGGCCACTTCCACATCGACGTCCGCCCCGACGACCCGCGGACGTACATCCGGTAGACCACGCGACTCGGCGCGGAGCCCCGCTGCTGTTGTAGGTACACCGTCCACACTGTCCATACCGTCCACCTCGTCCACGCCATGCGAATCTTCATGCCGTGCCGAAAGTGACGAGCTCGCCGAAGCGCTTGAGTCGCAGAGCACGTAGGATATTGTGGAAGGCGGGCGTGACACGAGTGTGACCACCGACGGACAGGCCTCTTCCGGGGACGCGAGCCGCACCGCACGGACCCGCATGTGCGTACGGTGTCGCCAGCTCGTCGAGTCGACCTGCGTGGTCTGCCCGGCGGACGGGCAGCGAACACTCCTCGTGGCGCCGTCGAACGACCCGCTGGTGGGGCGGTGCATCGACGGCCGCTTCACTTTGCTCGGCCCGCTCGGCGAGGGCGGCATGGGTGTGGTCTATCGCGCGCTCCAGCACTCGATGGAGCGCGAGGTCGCCATCAAGCTCCTCCACAGGTCGTACGCCGACAACCAGGAGGCGATCGAACGGTTCATGCGGGAGGCGCGGGGCGCGAGCCGCCTCGCACACTCGAACATCATCACCCTCTTCGACTTCGGTCTGTCGGGCGACGGCGAGCTCTACCTGGTCATGGAGCTCCTGCGGGGCCGCGCCCTCGCGTCCATCCTGAACGACGAGGGGCGCCTGACGCCAGAGCGGGCCGTCCACCTCGGCGTCCAGGTCTGCGACGCGCTCGAAGCCGCGCACAACGAGGGAGTGATCCATCGCGACCTCAAGCCCGAGAACGTGTTCGTCCTGGCGGAGGGCAGCGGTCGCGGTGAGCTCGTGAAGGTGATCGACTTCGGGATCGCCAAGGTCACGGACGCGGACCCGTACACCACGCCGGGCGGCACGGGGCTGATCGTCGGCTCTCCCGGGTACATGAGCCCCGAGCAGGTGATGGGGCGCGACGTGGACGGGAGGAGCGACCTGTACGCCCTCGGCATCGTGCTCTACGAAATGCTCGCAGGCCGGGTCCCGTTCCCGTACGACGAGCCGGTCGATTGCCTCCACGCCCAGGTCCACCACGATCCCCCGCCGCTCCGGGACCTCCGCCCCGAGGTCCCCGAGGCCCTGGCCGCCACCATCCACGAGGCTCTGGCCAAGCAGCCGAGAGATCGGCCGGCGAACGGGACCGCGCTCAGGGACCGCCTCCTCGCGTCCCTCGGTCAGCCCCGGAGCGCGGCGTGGAGCGGCCGGGACGTGGGCATGTGCGTCGCCCGGACGAACATCGTCCGCGGCCCGACGAGCTTCATCGGCCGGGTCGCGGACCTCGATGCGCTCCGCCGCCTGTTCGACTCGGGGTGCCGCCTCGTGATGGTCCTCGGACCTGGCGGCATGGGCAAGACGCGGCTCGCCATGCACCTCGCTCGGGAGATGTGCGAAGCCGCAAGCGGGGAGGCGCTGCGCGGCGGAGCGTGGCTCTGCGACCTCACCGACTCGTTCACGCTCGATCTGGTAGTTCAAGAGCTGGCGCGGGTCCTGGGCGTGACCGTCGCCCTCGACGACGAGGGCGACTCCGTGGCTCGGATCGGCGACGCCCTGGTGTCTCGTGGGCCCATGCTCCTGATCCTCGATCATGTCGAGCAGATCACCGAGCTCGTCGGGCCGGCTCTCGAGCAGATGCTGGCCCGGGCTCCACAGGTCCGAGTGCTGGTCACCTCGCGGCAGAAGCTCAGGGTCTCCACCGAGGTGGTCCACGAGCTCGGGCCGCTCGGTCTCCCGCAGGGCGACGAGCCCGCCGAGGCGGTCCAGCTCTTCGTGGACCGGGCCCGCGCGGTCAACCCGGGTTTCACGCTGGACGCGGCGAGCCGGCAGGCCGTGGCCGAGGTGGTCAGGAAGCTCGACGGGCTGCCCCTGGCGATCGAGCTCGCCGCGGCGCGGACGGCGGTGCTCAGCTCCGCGCAGATCCTCCAGCGGCTCCGGAACAGGTTCCAGCTCCTGACCGGCTCGCCCGGCGTCACGACGCATCCGGGGATCGCGCTCCGGGACGTCATCGACTGGTCGTGGAGCCTGCTGACGTCGCAGGAGCAGGCCGTGCTGGCGCAGCTCTCGGTCTTCTCCGGCGGGTTCTCGATGGAGGCGGTCGAGCAAGTCGTCGACCTGTCCGAGTTCGAGGACCGGCAGTGGATCGGCGACGTCGCCCAGTCGCTCCGCGACAAGTCGCTGCTCCGGGCGACCACGCCCCCGGGGTTTCCTGGCGAGGTTCGCCTCGCGCTGTACGAGAGCATCAGGGAGTTCGCGGCGCTCCGGCTGGCGGAGCGAGGCGATCTGGCGGAGATCGAGGCGCGCCACGCCGCGTACTTCCTTTGGGTCTGCGCGGAGTGGGCCGAGGGGGCCCGGGAGCGCGGGGACGCGGACCTGGCCCGGCGGCTCGAGCAGGACGTCGAGAACGTGACGGCCGTGTACCTCAGGTGCATGGCCGCGAGGCCGCGCACGGTCGAGAAGGTCGAGCAGGCCCTCCTCGCGCTCCACGTGGCGGATCCGGTCCTCTCACGCCGAGGGCTGGCAGGGGTCTACTTCAAGTGGCTCGTGGACGCGCTCGAGGCCGCCTCCGCCATGGACGCCAGACCGGCGCTCTACCTCAAGGTCGCGCACGCGAGGGCCAAGATGCTGTCCCGGCATGGGCGCTTCGGCCACGCGATCGGCTACCTCGAGGGCGTGCTCGATCTCGCGCGGGCGGTGGATGACCGGTGGATCGAGGCGGACTGCCTGCTCGCGCTCGGGTTCTGCTGGTCCGCGCGCGGCCAGCCGGACCGCGCCCTCGACTCCCTCGAGGCGGCCTGGAAGGCAGCATCGCGCTCCGGCTCCGCGATGTTGATGTGCGAAGTCGACAAGCACGCGGGGCTCGTGCGGTACATGCTGGGCCAGTACGAGCTGGCCGCTGCCGCGTTCGACAGCGCCGTGGAACGAGCCCGACGCCACGGGTTCTCGCTGGAGGTCGCCGTCGGTCTGCACAACCTCGGAGATGCGATGGCGAGGCTCGGACGCTACGACGAGGCGCTGGCCGCGCTCCATCGGAGCATCGAGGTGTGCGAGGCCCAGGGCTTCGACAAGATGAGGGACCTCAACCAGCTCCTGATCGGCTGCGTGCAGGCGGTCCGGACCAGGCGCGCGGAGAGCCTCGCGGATGTCGAACGGACCCTCGACGCAGCCCGGGAGGCCGGGAACAACTGGGTGGTCGTCCAGGCGGCCTACTTCCTCGGCTGCGCCCACCTCGGGAGCGGGGACCTCGACCGCGCCCGGGAGCTCATCGAAGTGTCCCTGGAGATCGCCAAGCTCGACGACAACAAGGCGTACATCCGGGACTGCCTCGCCGTGCTCGAGCAGATCGATGACGGGCGCGACACGGAGCCGACGCTGGTGTAGGACCCTGCTCCCGCTGCTCGTCCGTCACATCACAGACTCGGGGACGTAGACCGAGTCGCCGGGGCAGAGCTGGACGTCGGGCTCCCGGCCCTCCTGGATGGCCCGCACCGGGACGACCACCGTCTCGGGGTCTTCTCCGGTCGCGCGGGTGAGTCGGACCTGGCGCGGGTTGGCCATCGGCGTCATGCCGCCCGCCAGGCTGATCGCCTCGAGCAGGCTCAACCCCGTGCGGAACGGGAACGAGCCCGGCCGCGACACACGGCCGTCCACCACGATCCGGGCGCTGTTGTGCTGCTTGATCACCACCGTGACCTGGGGCTGGACGAGGTATTCGCCGTCCCTCAGCTTCGTGGTGATGTGGTCCGCCAGCGAGGTGATGGACGTGCCGGTGATGTCGATGTCGCCCACGAATGGGAAGATCAGGTGCCCCGAGGTGTCGGCCTGGTAGTCGCCGGACAGCCCGTCCTCCTGGAACACGCGGACCGTGACCACGTCCTCGGGACCGAGGGTGAGCGGACAGCTCGGGGCTTGTCGCAGGGTCGTGGGCATGTCCGCCTCGACGCACGCGACGAGCATGAGTACGAAGATCGCCATCATCGATACCAGCAGTGCGACACGCATCTCGACTGTTTGTGACCTCCCGTGGCCCGCACATTCAACCCGAATCGTCGGGCACATTCAACCCGGACGTGATTCGCGCTGCCACGTGGGACTTTGACTCCCCTCACCGCTTTGCGACGGTCCGGTGGTCACCGATGGAGGAGGGGCCGAACCCGCGCTTGCCCGCCGGATCGGTATTCTGGAGGAGGACATCGCCCGACCTCCGAGCGTCCCTCTCCAGCCATGGGGCGGCGCGCCGACGAATTTCAGCTCGTTCACGGCCCTTCGTGATCCGCCAACCCCGTCACCGCCACATGGGCGTCTCCATGGGCGCAGTGGTCTGGCTGCGCGGCGAGGGCCATGAAGTTCGCCGTCTCCGAGAAGATGGCCTTCAACGTCTTCCGAACGGCGAGATCTTTGAACAGGCCGCTGCCTGGAGGCCAGGATGCCGAAGGCGAGCAGGGTGAGGACGACGGGGACGGGGCGGGGCGAACTGCTTCGATGTCCGCCGCGATGCGCTCCCTGTCTCCGGATCCCATGGGCTGCCCTCCGGTGGGTGTGGTGGCCAGCCCGGAACTCTACGCAGCCGCGCTCACGGTTTCATGCATGCCTGCCGAAAGGACACGCTCCACATAGTCTTCAAGCGCTCCACAACAAGCAGGAGCCAAGGGCGCCGTCGTCAGGGGAAAGCGAAAGTACATTGAAAAACCGCTTATCACCAAGGTTTTTTCGAGGTACTTTTGCTCAATGAGCCCCCCTCACTACGTGAAGCGACACCTCGCTGCGATGCTACATGAGTACTTGGAGCAGTTCCCTGCCGTCTCGGTTGTCGGGGCTCGGCAGGTGGGCAAGACCACCTTCCTGGCGAACGAGCTCGACGGGTGGACCCATGTCGATCTCGAGGACGCGGCCATGGCCGAGCTGGTGCGCCGCGACCCGGCCCTGTTCCTTCGGGACCATCCCGACAGGGTCTGGTTCGACGAGGTGCACCGGGTACCAGGGCTCTTCCCGGCCCTGAGGGTCACCGTGGATCGAGACCGCCGCCCCGGCCGGTTCGTCCTGTCCGGCTCGGCGAGCGGGGCGCTCACCCGGGACGTGTCCGAGAGCCTGGCGGGTCGCGCCGGCATCCTCCAACTCCACCCGTTCACCGTGGCCGAGACCGCCGGACGCGATCCATCGCCCTTCCTCGGCCGGCTCCTCGAGTGCACAGAGCCCTCCGACGCGCTCCATTCGCTCGTCGAGGGTCGAGACCCGGTGAACGACCGGGTCCTCCGGTCCTCCTGGTTCTACGGCGGATTCCCCGAGCCGGCGTTGCTCGATGCCCCGGTCCGTTGGCGGCGCTGGTTCGACTCCTACGTTCGGTCGGTCAGCGAGCGCGACCTGGTCTTCCGACACAGCGAGTTGGAGCCGGCAGCCCTTCACCGGCTCCTGCGCATGCTCGCCGCCAGGCAGGGCCAGGTGGTGAACTTCGCGCAGCTCGGCCGCGACTTCGGCGTCCCGGCCAAGAAGCTCGGCACCCTCCTCGACTTCCTTCAAGGGACCTTCCTCTGGCTCAAGATCGAGCCCTTCTTCGTCAACATCGGCAAGCGGTTGACTCAAACCCCCAAGGGGTGGATCGCCGACGCGGGTCTGCTCCATGCCCTGCTGGACCTTCGCGGCCCCGAAGACCTCGAGGTCCATCCCATCCTCGGCGCGAGCTGGGAAGGCTGGATCTTGCAGGAGTTGCTCGCCCAGTCGTCGCTGCTCGACACCAGTCCCCGGTTCCTCTTCTATCGGACCCACGCTGGTGCTGAGGTCGACATCCTGCTCGAGGTCAGAAGTCGGCTCATCCCCATCGAGATCAAGCACACCTCGCGGATCGATCCCTACGACCTCCGCGGCCTGAGCTCCTTCCTCGAAACCCTCGAAGCGAGAGCTCCCTTCGGACTGGTGCTGTGCCGGACGGATCAGCCGGTCCGTCTCACCGAGAAGATCGTGGCGTTGCCGGCGGCTCGGATCGTCTGACCTCGGCGATCACCGCCCCCCATCGCCTCGATCAGCGCGTCGGCGATGAGCTGCGAGGCGCATCGCGCCGGGTGCTCCTGCAGGCCGGCGTACTTGCGCGTTGGACTCACCCGCTTCGCGGGGGAAGGTCGAATACCTGAGACGTTCTGCTGAAGGCCGAGAGGGGATCACCGATATCGATGAAGCGTAACCCACCCACGAACGGTGTAACTCCGTAGCTTGTCGGTCCACGTCTGACTCGTGTTTCGCCCTTTTCCTGGGAGCCGTAGACGATCCACGGCACCTGCCGCATGCTTCGGTTGCAGAACATCGGAGCAAGAGCAAGCACCGTGGACAAGAACGTTACTCGCACACTCCTCGAACTTGTGGCAGTCTTTCGTGAGGCCCTGACTGAGCCGGGATACCGCAACTTCATCGTCCTGTTCGTCGGCTGGGTCCTGACCCAGGGCGACCACGCGGTCACCCAGGCCCTGGTCGTCACCACTGTCGCCGAGCGCGTCCACTGGGAGCGCTACCACCGCTTCTTCTCTCGCGGCACGTGCTGATAATCCATATGAAGTCCACTTCGACCGCCCCTTGTGTCAGTCGGCGTGCTCCGCGATCCCCTGACTCCTCCCCTCGCCCGACCTCTGAGCGCCCCTCTCCAGCCATGGGGCGGCACGCACCACCGGAGGGGCCAAGAGATCACGTGAGAAAAGCGACCCCCGAGCGGCGAACCGCCAGCAGCACGACGCCGGTCCGCCGGGTATGTCGAAGGGAGCACTTGGCGGGCGCGGCACGAGTCCCTGGACGAGATCGGTCTCCAGCCTTGCTTAATGGGCGGCCTTCGTGACGAGTGAGTCAAGAATCCAAACCGTGAGCGTGAGCGTGAGCGTGGGCGTGAGCGGCCCAGCTTAACCGAGCCAAACAGCGTGATCGCGTGAATCCGACTCTCGAAGCAGTCTCCGAAACCAGCCCGATGCCTCGGAACCGTTCGCTCACGCTCACGCTCACGCTCACGCTCACGACTCGGAGGAG